>ENA-OUOG01000040-OUOG01000040.1-marine-metagenome-genome-assembly--contig:-NODE-40-length-142490-cov-4.886267_pt1 | contig 142490 bp, 143 predicted proteins | sample MGYA00248635_ERZ508505 | MGnify/ENA primary metagenome ERZ508505 (study PRJEB26176, sample SAMN06267871) | marine metagenome | isolation source: Saanich Inlet, British Columbia, Canada | place: Pacific... | reverse complement strand
ATAAGTTTTTTAACCTTTGCAAATGAGAGACCGCGTTGGCGCGTATTCAAGTCCCAAAACTCAAAAGATAACAAACCTAAGATTACAAGCTGCTGATCGCTATCGTGTTTCTTTATTTCGGGCAAAACTTTGAGAGCATGCTTATCAAATGACTTTAACAAGCGGTTATAATTCTCGCGTAACACACCGTAGCGCCATTGTTGTGCCAATGTCGTTCTAAATATATTTTGCTCCGCCTCATATATCGACAATCGAATATTAATTAAATCGTTCAGCCGCGCGTCGACCGATTGTGACATGTCGACCAATGGTGTTGAAATTCGAGAATTATATTGCGCTATTAATTGGCGATTAATCATCGCAAAAAGCGTTTCCATATCATTATAATGGCGGAACACAGACCTCAGGCCCACACCCGCACGTATCGCCACATCTTGTGCAGAGGGCATGAGGTCACCTTCTTTAATAAGCGCGATCGTTGCCATAATAATCTTTTGCTGGCTCTCCGCACTACGACGCAGCCGCCCATCATGATTGGCAGATATGTCTGATATTTCTTTGCGCGGGTTTACCATAGAACACATATATACTTAGTTTGGCCAATAAATATAGTCATCATCAAGGGTTGGCGCATCGCCTAAGCTTTTATCAATCCAGATAGGTATTTCGACCTGTGAAGGCCATAAGGGCTCAGCTTGGTCTTCATTGTGCAAGGTCAATAAAGCCATTAACTCTTGAACTTTAGCGGCATTCGCCAGCGAAAGGTCTGTTTTCTCAAATGGGTCGAGTTCAAGGTTATAAAGACGGGTTATCTTACTGCTTGCATTGATTTGAAGTTTCCATCCACGATGCATGATCGCCTGATAGTGCCCCTCGCGCCAAATAAGCTGGTTATGCGGCTGGCCTGATTTTTGGCCTGTCAAATATGGAACAAGGTCAACACCATCGAGCTTGGCTGTACTGGTCGCAATCCCTGCTGCGGCAAGGGCTGTCGGCATAATATCTAGATGCGATACAGGGTTTGCATAGCGCAGGTTCGCTGGAAGCGTTTTAGGCCAGCGCATGAAAAATGGAATATGGGTACCACCCTCGAAAAAAGTTAACTTCCAACCCCGATAAGGCTTATTAGTGTCGGGTATACCAATATAATTTGCGCCGCCATTGTCGCTGGTAAAAATAATAAGCGTATTATCGTCAAGCCCATTATCCTTTAGCGCTTTCATCACGGCCCCGACACTCCGATCAACGGCACGGATCATTCCTGCATAAACGCGTTCCTGGTGGCTCGAAATTTTATTGGCAAGCGCATCATAATCTGATTTCAAGGCTTGCAGCGGTGTATGGACACCCCAATGCGACAAATATAGAAAGAATGGTCTGCTTTTATTGGCCTCAATCGCCTTAACCGCTTCTTGCGTATAATAATCGGTTAAATAACCTTCTGGCTCGAAACGCGGCCCGCCATTAAAGCTTGCCGCATAGGTAAAGAGTTCCCATTGCACATTATCAAGAATTGAGAAGTCATTACGTGCATTAACGACATTAGGCGAGTCGATAGGTAAATATAAGCCGCTCGCCATAAGGAGGCTTTCATCAAAGCCCTGAGCATTAGGGGTAAGTCGGTCGTCAAGACCCAAGTGCCACTTCCCAATATGTAGCGTGCGGTAACCTGCCTTTTTCAACTCTTCGGCCAAAGTGATTTCAGCACTCGGCAGGCCGCGCGACCGGAAGGGGAGGTCATGCGCCTCGTGGACATTGGTGAATTTCATTTTCCGAGGCATCGGATCATCCGCCTGCATCGCACGCAAGATGGGGACCATTGCATCTGGCGTTGGCGTAAACTCAAAGCCATACCGCGTCGCGTAACGCCCTGTCAGCAACATGGCGCGCGACGGGGAACACACAGCACTTCCCGCATAACCATTCTCAAATCGGACCCCGTCTTTGGCGAGGGCATCGATATGTGGCGTCTTTATTAAACCACCACCATAAGTGCTAACATCGTTAAAGCCCATGTCATCTGTAAGAATAATAATAATATTAGGCGGTCGTTGAGCGTTCTGTCCGGCCGGCGTGGTCCACGCACCAGTCGACCACGTTATCGATTGGTTTGGCAAAACAGGATTGGCAACGCGGGTCATAAAACCAAGTGATTTTACGATAAGCGTTGACCGGAAGCTATAACCAAGGATGAAAGTGGCGATTAATAAAAAGCCAATTGCGATTAATGTTTTCTTTTTCGTGAGCATCAACTAATCCGAATTGACATGATTAAAAGCCGCCTTTGACACAGAATATGATGCCGTCTTGAGCTGCAACATTTCCGTTAAGCATATCGCGATACTTGGCTGTAATTTCACCAGCCCCAGTGTAACGCTTAACGTTTAGCCAACTGGCACTTTCTTTGGTCAAATCAATGACCTTATCTTGGATCATATTCAAGAGATCGGATGATTGGTTGTTTCGCTTCGCCAAGGCCATAATCTGATCGGGCCCAGACCAGAAGGTAGGGGTGGGTCCTGGTAAATCTTGGGCATCAAGCCCGCCTGCGTCCCAATGTGTTACGCCAACAATACCGCTATAGGCGAGCTTATTACCTAACCGATTATGAATATCAGCTCTGACGCGGGCATTTCCCGCAAGGTCAAATAACACAGACGAGACCTCAGGAATTTCTATGACGTCGTCATATGTCAGAACTGTGTCGTAGCATTGGGTGCTCTCAACAAAGGTCTTATTCGAGGCTGAGGTCAGCCCGATGACATTGCATTCTTGGCTGTGGTTTTTGCGAAGAAAGTAACCAAAACCAAATGATGTCTTGCTCGAGGCACTCGTAATAATAATATTCTCGCAATTGTAAAAGGCTTTCTCGACAAGATAGTTCTCAAGCAGAAAGCTTGTGCTGAGGACAGGCCTAAGGAGGCTTTGAATATCATCTAAGGCACTATCATAATTAGGCGCCGCTGACACGCGCTCATAATCGTTATAAAAAGGCGCAATCGTTTGACGGCAGGGTGTCATGTCTCTCGCTGTCATGTCGCTAACTTTGCCCATCTGCGTCAATAAAAATGTGGAGAGCGGATAGAACCCGTAAAGGCGTTCCCCGACTCTGATGGCTGGGTGGTTGGATGCAACGACATCGCCAAATCCCCAAAACGGCATACGTGCAAAACCTTGGGGTGCTGGAAACTGATCATAGTATGAAATGATGCCAGATTTACCGGCCAAGCCGTAGGTAATTGTATTGGCAGTGAGGGCCAGGCGGTCGATTTCAATAATCACCTCATCGGGATTGAGTGTATCTGTATCATATGTAGCGCCTTCAATAAATTTTGCATCGCGAAAATCATCAGGATTGAAAATATAGTCTTGGGATTTATAGATCATTATGGCCCTCTAGCTCAGAATAGACTTTAAGGTTATAAATTGACACATATAATGTCAAATTATAATGTTTACTCGTAGTGATTGAATTTTCAGGAGAAGTCATATGAGCGAAAGCTTTAAATTATATAGCTGGAGTGTGTCGCTTTATTCAGCCCGCGCACGCGCATATTTGATAAAGCAGGGGATCAAATTTGATGATATCTCACCGGCTAGTAAAGAGTATAATTCAATAATCCGCCCGGCGATCGGACGGTGGATTATCCCAGTGATGACGACGCCTGATGGCGAGATCGTTCAAGATGGCATAGATATCATCGATTGGTTCGAGTCCCGACAATTAGCACCCCTGCCCGCCTACCCGACAACGCCGTGTCAGTTAATAACCGCTTTAGTTATGGATATGTTCGGTGGGGAGGGTCTCCTGCGTCCAGCCATGCATTATCGATGGAATTTTGACGCTGATAATTTGTCTTTCATTACGCAGCAGTTCGGTCTTTTTGCTTTGCCACACCTGCCCCCGGCAGAACGCGCAGACATGGCGTTACACGCCTCCAACCGAATGCGAAAGGCAGCCGTGTCATTTGGGGTTACACCTGAAACGGCACCTGCGATCGAGGCGGCTTATCTTGAGACATTGGGAGAGTTAAATGATCACTTTTCGGCGTATCCGTATCTCCTTGGCGGCGTGCCGAGCGTTGGTGATTATGGTTTATTTGCATCTTTATTCGCTCATTTGGGGCGGGATCCCCATCCTTTGAGGCTTATGCAAGAGCGCGCACCAATGGTTTTTCGATGGACGGAACGCATGCGTAACCCAAGCGCAGACATGGTCGAGTTTTTCGAGTCAGAGCAATGCTATTTGCTGGATGATATGGTGCCGCCCACGGCCGAGATTCTATTGAAACGTGTCGCGACCGACTACTTGCCGGAGATCGAAGCGATGGTCCGTTACCATAATGATTGGTTAAAGGTCAATGAGGTAAGCGCGGGAGATATAGTGGGCGGCACAGGTATGGCGCGCGGTATCGGTTTTTGTGCGTTTGATTGGCGGGATGTTAACGTTAATGCCGTGGTAATGCCATATCGTGTGTTTATGCTTCAACGCATTCAAGACGCTTATGATGCGCTCGATAAGAACGCGCGTGTTAATGTGGATGCCTTATTGGCTAGCACGAACCTCACGGAAATTGTAACAACACGTTGCATCCGCCGTGTGGAGCGCGCTGATAATCGCGAAATATGGGGCGATCTGAATAATTAGGGTTTAATGTCGCTTAAGAATGCCAAGAGAGCGTCGCCATACTCTTCTGGCACGTCTTCTAGTAAAAAATGACTTCCTCCCCTCAGTATTACGGGTTCGCGCGCGCCTGCTCCAGGTATGAAGGGGCGAACAGATTTATGGCCTTCAGGAGCGACTTGGTCCTTATCGGAAAATAAACATAAGAATGGCTGGTGAAAGTTCTTGAGCTTTTCTCGCGCAAGGAAGTTATCAATCAGCATGGGATTATCGTATCGCGTCGGGAGCATTTGCGTGAACTGGCGATTGGCCGCTAAGTATCGCCAATTAGGGTAAGGGGCTTGATATCCAGAAACGACGGCGGGCTCCAATTTTGTGCGGCATATGCGCGATAAAAGGCGCCAATGTCGCCAGAATAAATTAAAGCGAACATAGAGCTGAAAGGTCCGCAACATACGAGAGTTGGGGTATTTAATATCCGTAATAGGAATGGCTGGGTCGCGAACGGGGAACCCTGTGTTGGAAAAAGTAACGCTAGCAATACGTTCTTGATTTTCAGCGATCGCCCGCAACCCAATAATACCGCCCCAGTCATGCAGCACCAGATGAACATTTTTTAGGTCCAACTTATCGAATAGGGCTTGTTGAACCCAAGAAACATGACGCGCGATAGAATAGTCGCGCATGCGTGTCGGTTTATCCGAACGACCCATACCAATTAAGTCAATAGCTATAGCGCGATATCCGGCCGCTGCCAGACGTGGGAGAATTTTTCGCCACATGAACGACCATGTTGGGTTGCCATGAATAAGGACGACAGGCTTGCCATCGCTCGGACCAAGTTCGACATAATGCATGTTGAGTTGTCCACCCGCGAAGTCACTTACAGCGACGTAATTAGGGACATAGTTAAACTCCGGGAGGGCCGTAAAATATGCATCGGGCGTATTACGTATTTTCATTTAATCCTCGAGCGCACAATGAGTCAGACAGTAAGTTAGCACACTACAGGAATTGGCACAATACATGCCATTAGTTTAGGAGTGGGAGCTTTATGAATAACGAGCTGGTGTGTATATAAACCGAGGGAGTAGAAAGAGCCAAAGCGCAGTTAAGACATGAAAGATATGCCAAGCAAGGGCGGGGTCGAGAAAGGGGTTTTGCCTGAAGAAAACCACATTAGCGAGCATCAATCCCGCGCATAAGGCATTTTTGAGGGGACTTGATAAGTGTCCATATTTAGATGCAGCCAAAATTAGACCGATGGACCAGACTAAAAAGAAAGCGACACGCACCATTGGGTTAAAGATTGAAACGATGATCAAAATGAGAGCGATTGTAAAATGGGCACCAACAAGGCGAGGCTGGATATGTCGGCGTATAAGCTCATGGGTGAGGCTGATCAGCCCAATAAGACCGCCTAACGTACCCAATACTTTATGTGTTTCAGCCATCGGCTCGATCATACCAAAAGAAAACCGAACAACGCCCCATCCAGCCGCAATGGTAAAAAGGAGAGTTGCCAGAGCTGCATAGGTCTGTCGCGCCGCGATAAACTGACGAATGGTAGATATACCTGCCACGACGATAAGCAGTTCAGAGATTGCATAATGCGTGGCCATTTACTTGCCTTTTGGGAGCTTGTTTGGGTATTACCTATTCAGCGGGATGCTGTTTAAATGCGGGAAGAATGCCCGCGGCGCGTTTGATGTCATCCGAACTTTGACGAGAGCCATCATGGCTCCAGCCGGGTGGTGCCAGGATGTACAGTAAGCGCTGTTTGATAGTTAATCCTTTTTGCGTAGCATCTTTTACAATGCCCAGATATTCGTGAATAAATATCCAAAACGGATTGAAAGTCTCCACGTCTTTAATCAGGCCATAATTAGGGCGGTCGCTTGGATCTTCGGCTGAGAAGGTGTTGAATAGTCGGTCCCAGATAATCAAAGTCCCTGCGTAATTCGAATCTAAATATTGAGGGTTTTTCCCATGATGCACGCGGTGATGAGAAGGCGTATTGAAAACGGCCTCGAACCACCGCGGCATTTTATCGACAGTCTCAGTATGTAAGAAAAATTGGTAAACTGCGTTGATAGCGCCGCAAAAAATAACCATTAATGGGTCAAAACCAATTAGAACAAGTGGCACCTTCAGAAGGGTCGTTCCAGTAAAGTGTTTTGTCCACCCTTGGCGCAAAGCAACAGCGAATGAAAAGCGTTGGCTCGAATGATGAATAACGTGCATAGCCCAGGGCCAACGACAACGATGTGCAATACGGTGATGCAAGTAATAGCGCAGGTCGTCAAGAACAAAGCAAACGACCAGCGTTGCGATGCTAATCGGTAAAGCGGTTACTTGATAGTTTTGCGCCCAATATAACATGGCAACCGTTAGAAATGCCGCAGCAGCATTAGCCGGCACCGAAATCAACCCCATAGATATGCTAACTGTATCGTCTTTGGCATGCAGGCTTCCCTGTGCTTTGAAGTAACGCACGGCGACCAACTCAATCGCAATAAACAAAAAGAACACAGGAATAGCGATTAAAAACACGGGTGCCGAAATAATCTGCTGAATGTCCAAACCACGTCTCCACAAGTACAAAGCCAAAGTTACGCACTTGTTCTAAAGTTCTAGAGTAACTGAAGCAAGTGTCACACCATAAATAGATGTACAACCAATTGGCAATATAAATACGCATTAACTGCCTTGACATTGATAATGCGAATGATTATCAATAGTAATCTTTGTTTTCAGAAATGGCAATAATAATGACCGAAACCCTTCTCATATCCTTTCGCGAGGGCGTTGAAGCGTTCCTCATCATCGCAATCGTCACGGTTTCGATAAAAAAATTAGAAGTCGATTGGCTTATGTCAGCCATTTATACCGGTATCGGCGCCGCAACGGCTGCATCAATTGCTTTGGGTATTGCATTAGCACAAATCGGCGCATTATCAGTCATCACAGAAGCTTGGCTCGCCATCGCCGCGGCGATCGCAATTTTGTGGTGCGTAGCCCATATGCACCATGCGGGTCCTGAAATGGCGCATATTATAAGCACAAAACTATCAGATATCTCTCAACGAGGGCCCTGCCGTGCATGGTTTCTTGTTGCTGGCTTCACATTTTTTATGATCGCGCGCGAGGGTGTAGAAGCAGCGACAATGATCGCTTCGCTATCCATTAGCGGGGGCGCTGGCCTTATGATTACTGGTGGGTTACTGGGCCTCACACTCGCTGCGAGCGCGAGCCTCGCATGGGTAAAATTTGGGCGCCGTGTCCCCGTCGCGGCTTTTTTCAGAATGAGCACCATCGTCATGAGCCTGCTCGCAATCCAGATGTTGCTCTATGGAATGCACGAATTTACCGAGGCGATGGCAATTCCATTTATCGATAATGAATTCTGGCATTACCAAACCGAGGTCTTCACTGAAGGCTGGGTCGGCCAAGCGATATTTGGCGCCTTAATTTTGGTGCCGCTCGGTTGGCTTATTCTTACATATTTGAAGGCCAATAGATTTTCAGAGCAGAGTAATAGAGCAGAGTAATAGAGCCGAGTAATAGAGCCGAGTAATAGAGCCGAGTAATAGAGCAGAGTAATAGAGCAGAGTAAGAATGGTAATAACGTGGTTTAAGTCTACAAACAAAAACCGCGTGAGCATAACTCACGCGGTATACTTTAACGATCGATATAACTAAGCGATATCATCGCCATCTATTTGCATCTTGCGCGCCGTCGCAAATATAATCGCGGCACCGATAACTTCAAAAATAACAGCCTGCGTGAAAACAGTTGCGTCATGAAACTGACCCGCCGTTAAACGGAACACTGCAGCACTACCGAGAAGTAGACCGCCCGCAATTAGGAAATCAGGGCGCTGACGCCACGCACCAAATAGCAAGCAAAAACTAAGAGTGAAGAAGAACGCTGTAAAGTCACCAAGCTGTGAATTTAAGCCAGGGTTCTCAAGCAATTCCATCATCAGGCCCTGTGCCGCAGTCACCGGACTGAAAAACCATTGTGCAGCGGACCATAGAAAAAAAAGACCAAGCACACCCGTCAATACTCTCAAAACAGTTTCCATTTATTTTCCTCCTAGAATATGGAAACAGTTAGTACTTATTTGGCGTTCAAAACAATAGATAAAAACGAGACTAAGCCCATGTCCAAAAAATAACTAAAGCACTACCCTCACGTGATCATCTCAGCCTTGGGCAGCGCCATAGGCTCTGCATTTCCATCGGCTTCGGAAGCAGCGTTTTCTAAAACGGCACCTGAGCACCCCGCGGGACTGCCCCAGACCACATTATCAAACTGCCCAGATACTGGGCCAATAGCTGACCACTGAACCTGCGGCACGCCATCATCATGCCAGCAGGCATCGACAGGTGCCGTTAATGCACGCGACAACCACTCACGTGCGGCACCCTCCTCATCTTGTCCGCGTTTAAGCTCCGCCATATATTCGCACACAAGACGCGTCGGTTGGTTATGTGTCAGACCTTCTAATAACTTTTCTGCCTGTGCCCAGCGCCGCGCTTTAATTGCCAGATGAGCGCGCAACAGCAAGCTATCAACATCATCTCTTTTTTTGCCAACAAATTTTTGGGCTCGCGAGACCTGCTCCTCTATAGGAAGGTCAGCATGCAACCTCAAAAACTGCGCCGTAAGATCTGCATGAGGACGCTGAGCCCAAGCAGCGGCTAACCTTGTTTGCGCCTTTTTGCCCTGCCCATCAGCAACTAAAGCGTCGACTAAAGCGACAATGGCAGGCACAAAGCTAGGCGCCAGACGAATTATTTTGGAGGCACGGTGCAAACGCATGCGCGTCGACAAAGCGCTTTGGGATCGATATAAATCCTCGAGCATCAACATTGCTGAAAATCGCCGCGCTTCGGGTTTTGTTAGCAAATCTGCACGCTGCATTTGACCGGCGATGGCCTCCGCCTGAACCCATGATCTTTCGTATAATGCTAAATCGAAAGAGGCCTGAAGCGCCCAGCGACTTCCGCGATCATCACGCAATCCTGCCTCGAGCGCAGCCCGCGCAGCTACGACGTCCTTTGTTGCGAGACTGAGCGTAAACTTTCCCTGATAAGCCGCCTGTGGATGGGTAGTTTGGAGAATATCAAATTGTTGATGCGCCGCCGCGAGGTCACCATCACGCCAAGCCAAATCAGCGCTCATCATAATCGCCAGTTCATCATCGGGTAGCCCAGCCTGCGCGCGTTTAATTAGTTTACGTGCAGCCGCGATATCGTTGCGCGCCAATGCCATATAGCTTTCGCCCAAGACGAGCCGCGCCCGAGCTCTGCGACGCGCGCGCAACCGCTCGGCTTGTTTAATTGGCAAGCGCCAAAGATATAAAAAACACGCGCATAAGAGAAATAAAGTAACCGATGCAATGATAAAAATGAGTGCAACATAGGCCGTATCAATTGTGTAGCTGACGTCACTGAGATTGATGCGCACATTTCCGGGCAAACGCGCAATGGTAATAACGATTGCCGCCAAACCAAGAAGAGCAAAAGTATATTTTACGACACGAAAGGTAGACATACTTCTAATCTCCCATCCGCCACTGGGCTTGTGCGTCCTCAAGCGCCAAGTAGACTTCTGCTTGCGCGCGCCAAGAAGCTAACGCATCCCGATCGATTTGCGATAAGCTTGATAGCACCGCCAGCGCCCCATTAATGTCGCCGGCATTAACCGCCTGATAAAAAGCTTCTTGAGCAGACGACCGGCCAAGCGTTTTTGTCACAAGACCGTTGATGATATTATCAATCGGTACCGGCATTCCGGACGCAATTTTATCGGCGCGTTCGGATTGAGATTGCCACCATTTGTAGGCGTCTATCATCAGCTGATCACGTCCCGGAATAATTGTGGAACGGACGGGGAAAAGAACGTCAAGAGTAGACGTCGCAACCTGCAGTTCTAATTCGGCCCAAACAGGCTCAAGCGGACCACCGGCGCGTAGCACCATGGCAACATCGAGAGCAGATCTTTGGGGAACCTGGTCTAAGCTCGCTTGCTCAAAAGGCTTTTCTGTTGATGGTTGTATCGCTTTCGCCTGACCTAGTGCGGCTTCGTTAAGCGTCAGAGAGCTGTCAAATTCTGCCAGCTCTCCAGAGGTGGCTTGGGCGGAAACTGTTGGAGGGTTTCCGCCATCGGTCGGTGCATCATCTTTGAAGCGCTTGGTGGATGGGTCTATTTCTTTTGCGGTAGCTTGGCGCTCTGTGTCCTTAGGAACAGAATTCTCTGGCGCAATAACACGCTGGTCTACCGTTTCATAGTCGGCGTTAAAGCTGGAAAGCGCGAAGGCCAGATGTTGCTGGATGGGCTGTTCGAAGAATATATAAACTGCAATCATACCACCAACCAAAGTGGCAGCGATGAGCGAGATCAGTAACCCTTGCCAGTTCCGACGCACGGGTTTTTCCGCGTCAATAATGGGTGGCTCGGCCTTTGGTTTGGATCTGGCCATTATTTATTTTTGATCTCTATGACTGTATTCTGCATGGCATCTTAATATTAGAGATATTTGCGTTTAACTGCGACCTTTATTTTGTAAATTATTGACGGGTATAGCGATCAGGCAGCACCAATTAGAGCAGCCATCGCACGATCCGTTGCATCGGACGCGGTGTGAGTTTCATATCCTAATGCGCGAAGAGCAACCGCAATTGGTTCAGACAAACAATAGACCATGGGCTTGTGTGTCAGCCCACGTGTGGCGGTCGTAAAAATATCAGCACTGCGCTTGGAGTATATAAGAACGCCATCATATGTAGAATAGTTTTTTATGATACGCGCCGGCAGCTCAGTCCTTGCTTCTGCTTCATAAAGACTTAACCGTCGAGCCGGAATATCGAGTTGCGTGAGGGCTGCAACGAGATTGCCAGCCATAACATCACCACTAATATGCCACACCGTGGCACCCTCGCTCATGGCTTGGTTCGCCGGGAGATCCCAATAGGCATCTTTGATGGTTTGAGTTAAAGCTGGAACAGACCCGGCCGCGGCCGTAATTTGTCGCCATCCCGCGCGCTTCGCTGCAAGGGCTGTAGTTTGCCCAACGGCGAAAACAGGAATGTCGTGGAGCTTTTTCTGATAACGCGCGTCGAATGCTTGACGAAGATTAATCAAGGCCCGCACGCCGTTGGCACTGGTAATGGCAAATGAGGCAGGTTTAGCCTTTGGCCAGTCGACATGAGTGAATAAATTGATCTTGATCAATGGTGCGCAATGCACTTTATGCCCTAAAGCGCGCAACCGGCGCGCCAGTTTATCGGCATCTGCAGCCGGTCGCGTGACCAGCAACCGCATTAGTGATCCTTTTGCGGCTCAGACCGTGAGCCATTACCTGGTGGCAAAATATCTGACGCATTCTGAATGACGTCGTCAGCGAGCCGATCTGCGAGCGAGACGGCATCAACCATTGGGACCGAGCCAGAAACATCATGGTGCCGCTGACCGTCGAGTGATAAAACGCGACCTTTAAGCGTTAGCGTATTATGATGAATGGTGGCAAAGGCGGCAATCGGCGTGCGGCAATTGCCTTCTAATCGGTTTAAAAATTGTCTTTCCGCTGCTACACACGCGTGTGTGGTTGGATCGTGGAGGACAGAGAGTTTCTCTATGAGGTCGTGATTGCGCGCGTGACATTGAATGGCCAGCGCACCTTGACCAGCTGCCGGCAACATGAGATCAGGGTCCATCGATATGCCTATATCATCGTCATAGCCGAGACGGTTTAATCCAGCGCGCGCCAGAATAATACCTGCGAGCTTTTGGTCGAACATTTTTTGCAGTCGTGTGCCAACATTGCCTCGAATAGATACAATATTTAGGTCAGGTCGCCGGGCTAGTAGCTGGGCACTGCGACGAAGGCTAGCGGTGCCAATTGTGGCGCCTTGCGGAATATTAGATATGAGGGTTGTGCTATTGTGGTAATTAGTGGGTGAAATGAAACAATCACGAGCGTCTTCTCTGCGCGGGGTCGCGGCAATGGCAAAAAGATCGGAGCTATCCGTTGGCAGATCCTTCAGGCTATGCACAGCAAGGTCAAGGGTTCCCTCTAGAAGGCCTTGATCCAGCTCAGCCGTGAATAGGCCCTTACCGCCAATTTCAGCCAGCGGCTTATCTAAAATCTTGTCACCACGAGTTGTGATTGGAACGAGGTTAATGTCGTAACCCGAAAAAGCAGGCGTAGCTAGCATTTGCGCGCGCACGTGCTCTGCCTGTGCCAGAGCTAAGGGAGAGGCGCGTGTGCCAATTCTAAGGACAGGTTTTATATCTCGCGTTTCCATATAAGCTGTTCTTTCTCACGGATTGTACATTGCTTCAAGTGTGAGTTGTACGTTTCATGTCTTTTTGGCAATGCTTTTCTTCTCGGCAGTAGCATGGCATAAGACTATATATGGATGAGAGCACGTTAGATTGTACAGTTTTAGGGATCGAAACCAGCTGTGATGAAACAGCGGCCAGCGTGGTGCGCTGGCAGGGCGGTAAGTGCGATATTCTGTCCAATATCGTATTCTCACAAATTGATACGCATGCGCCTTATGGCGGCGTTGTTCCTGAACTTGCCGCGCGTCAGCATTTACCTCTGATATCCGACATCATTCGGAGCGCGCTTCAAGACGCAGCTATTAGCCCAAGCGCGCTTGACGCCGTCGCCGCCACAGCGGGTCCGGGCTTGATTGGCGGAGTCATGATCGGGCTGACAACAGGGAAGGCGCTGGCGAGCGCCTGGAATGTACCATTTCTGCCGGTCAATCATTTAGAGGCTCATGCGCTTACGGCCCGCATGGGAGAGGATGTAAACTTTCCCTATTTACTTTTGCTTGTTTCAGGTGGGCATTGCCAACTGATTTCGGTTGAAGGCCTGGGGCAGTATCAATTATTGGGGCAGACACTAGATGATGCGGTTGGAGAGGCTTTCGATAAGACGGCGAAATTTCTGGGTTTAGCCTACCCTGGCGGGCCTCAAGTGGAGGCTGCGGCGCTGATGGGTAATCCAGAGAGATTCTCGTTGCCGCGACCTTTATTTGGTCAGAAAAGTTGCGACTTTTCTTTTTCAGGACTTAAAACGGCCCTCCAACAAGCCGCTGAAAAAGTTGCGCCACTAACCCCTCGGGACGTAAATGACCTATGCGCCGGCGTGCAAAGCGCCATTATAGATTGTTTAACCGACCGAACAGACCGTGCCATGAAGCAGTTTGTCTCTGACTATGGTGCCGGGAGAGAACTTGTTGTCGCTGGTGGGGTTGCCGCCAATAAGGCTATTCGGGCGAAACTCGCAACGCTCACGGAAGCTAACGACATGCATTTTAAGGTCGCGCCCATGGCGCTGTGCACAGATAATGCCGCAATGGTGGCCTGGGTGGGCTGTGAGTATTCCCGCACGGGTAATATGCCAGATTTAAGCGTAGCCATGCAGCATGACGCAAAGGCGAGGTGGCCTCTAAATTCCCTCAACCTCAACCCCCAATAGAACATCTCTATATTTATTGCGTCGGCAATCCCAAACTAAAAACGCCGATGGGGGAGGATCCATCGGCGTTTAGTGTGGCCATGTAAGGCCAAATTGGTGCAAAGGGAGGGGAGATGCACCAAAATCTTGTTTACCCCTTGGGGTTAGACGGTGACGTAGCCTTCAAGCACTTGCGTCACTAAAGCAACCCCGTAAAGAACCAGTAACACTGACGCGATATTTGCTCCTGAAAACAAAACCGCTGCTTTTTTGACTGATTTAAACATTTCGTTGCCTCTTAAATTAAGTGTTTAGTCTTCGATTATTCTCGGACCCGGTTGAGCCTTTTCGTTCTGCTCACCTATTATATAGGGTACCTCAGCGCAGAAAGCAATGAATAAATTATAAAATATTCATTATTTTTTATTTATTAGTTATTGCGCGCGCATTTTCTCTATTTTTTATAAAGATATCAGGAGGATAGTAAGAATATATGCTCTAAATTATTTTTGAAAACGTAACCGTATTTCTTAAATACTAGACGTTTTCTTCCATTTCGAGGCTTTCTGGCACCCGCGTTGGTGTATAATTCTCTAAAGCGCGGCTGCTCAATATGCCACGCATAAGCAAATTAAGCACCTCAGCCAACTCACGCTCTAGGTCGGCCAGCGATTGGTCGGTAATGAGCTGAGCTAGGCGATATTTAAGCGTAGCCGCCTGAATGGATGCTGCCGTTCTAGCGACGCTGTCTATCTGAAATTCGCCTGTTTTAAGCCCATCCTGCAAAACACGGGCAATTAGGCGACGCTCGCGGCGCGTCCGATCAAGTTGAAAATAAGGGCGTTCTTTAATCACGACCTGCGCCAACTCCAAGACTTTTGGCCGGTTTTCCAGAAGATGATAGGTGAGGCGCAGCTCCGTAAATATAATTTCTTCGAGCTGCTGCCGGGAATTCCGGTAAGGGCATGAGGCAAACATCTCTAAGCGCTTCATCGCTTCTAACGTCTCGCGGCGCGCTATTTCCGTCGCAATATCGATTTTTCCCGCGAAAAACCGATAAATATTGCCGGCTGACATCGAACAATCTTGCGCTAATTCCGCAATCGTCGTTTTTGGGTATCCATAATGCCCAAAACGCGCGCGTGCTGCCTCGATAATTTGTTCTTTAATGCTCTCAGTTTCACTCATCGCATCTTGCTAGCAGTTAAACGCTGAATATTCAATATAATATTCAATATAATGCCCAATTTATACGCCCTTCTCGGCGGCCACCCCCGAAGAAATCGGGGGAGAAACAATTACATCCTCTGGGTGCATACTCAGGATAAGGGTCAATAAATAACATGTAGCCCCATTTGCCGCTTTCCCGCCGAACACACTCAGATTAAGATGATGCTATGACATTATCTGATAAAACCTTAAAGTTAGAAAAATTCGGTGTCGCCGGCGCCGGAGCTTGGGGCACAGCCCTTGCTGTTGTGGCCGCCAATGGCCCCAAAGGCGCGCGCGATGTCGTACTCTGGTCCTTCGAGCCAGAAACGGTCGGACATATAAATCAAAGCCATGAAAACACTGCGTTTTTGCCTGGTGTTGCGCTTCCGCATTGTATTCTAGCCACTCAAAATATTGAGGATCTAGCGGCCTGCGACGCCGTTTTAATGGTCGTGCCGGCTCAGTTTGCACGACCTATTTTAAAAACCTTATCAGAGGTTTTAAAGCCATCAACGCCGATTATTTTATGTTCCAAAGGCATTGAGCAATCGACCCTCATGTTGATGAGCGATGTTGCTGCTGAATATTTCGCGCCGGAGCGTATTGCAGTCTTATCAGGGCCGAGCTTTGCCGCAGATGTTGCCCGCGGTTTTCCAACTGCGGTCACGCTTGCCTGCGCAGACAATGCGCTAGGGCATGCTATTAGTAAAGGCCTTGGGCAACCCTCGTTCAGGCCTTACCTCAGCTCAGATATTATTGGCACAGAAATAGGCGGCGCCATTAAAAATGTTATCGCCATCGCTTGTGGCATTGTCGAAGGCAAAAAACTGGGCGAAAGCGCGCGCGCGGCTGTTACCGCGAGAGGCTTTTCAGAAATGATAAATTTAGGACAAGCAATAGGCGGTCACTTAGAAACAATGGCCGGCTTATCCGGACTTGGTGATTTAATTTTAACCGCCGGCAGCAAAACGTCGCGCAATTTCTCACTAGGCTTAGCGCTTGGTCAGGGCCAGTCTGTCAGTGCGGTCTTGGGTGCCCGCCAATCAGTCAGCGAAGGGGCAATGAGTGCACGCGCCGTGCAGGCATTGGCCACGAAGCACAAAGTCGAAATGCCTATCTGTGCCGCCGTCGATAAAATTATTAATGATGGATTATCCGTCGATACCGCCATTCGCGACCTGCTCGACCGCCCCTTTGCTCATGAGCGTGACGAAGACTGAGACATCGAAAACAAAAAATTGGAATTAACCCTCTTTTGAGAAGCATCTAATTGAGCTTAAACGCCCGCTTAGTTTGCGTATCTGTATCGAGGAGTTGTTATGTTTTTCTGCATCATTTGTTTTCGTGACCCAAGCCACCCATCACTAGTAAATATCGAAACCCAAGACGCCCAACAAAATTGGCAGGGCTTAAAAGGTCGACTAGCTCTCTCCGGGGTATTCCTGTCAGAAGACAGGAAATATGAAATTGGCGGACTTTATATTTGTCGCGCCGACTCCCGCTCGGATGTCGAGGCGATCATGGAGGACCACCCCCAACTTCAGACTGGAATAATTCAACGTTATGAAGTGCATCCTTGGGCAACAAGTCATATCGTATAACTTTATTGCCCCCATCTCATGGTCGGGTTAGATTGGACAGGCAATCGTGGCACACGCCACCCAAATAAGTTGATTTTGAGGAATATGAATAATGGCATTTTGGCTATTTAAATCAGAACCAAACACTTGGTCATGGGCCGACCAATGTGCACGCGGCGAAAAAGGCGAACATTGGAATGGCGTCCGGAATTACCTTGCAAACAAGAACATGAAAGCCATGCGCATTGGTGATCGCGGCTTTTTCTATCATTCGGTTAATGAGAAATGCATCATCGGAACTGTTAAAATCATAAAAGAACACTATCCAGACCATACCGATGAAAGTGGACGGTTCGGCATGGTCGATATTATGGCCCTGGAAACAGCCAAGATACCCATTACACTCGAAGCTGTAAAATCCGAAACGCGCCTAAATGATATGGTCCTCGTCAATAACTCGCGCTTATCTGTACAACCTGTCTCAGAACTCGAATGGCAAATTGTTTGCGAGATGGCAGGCCTCAATTCTAAACGCACGAAACCGACAAAAACACTCTAACCTCGTTTGATTGACTTGTCGTAAACAATGCAAATTTCAGCTTGTCTACGAAAAAACCGTGGCTCATACTTGAACCCTATTATTGGGGGGCACCATGGAACAAGAAGCGGCAGCATCGCGGCGCGACTATGCGATTTTAGGTCTTTTCACATTTATTAATGTTCTAAACTTTGTCGATCGACAATTGCTCGCCAGCTTTGCGGCGTACATTGTGCCCGACCTTGGACTGACCAATACCCAGTTTGGCTTGTTATCAGGCTTTGCCTTTATCGTATTCTATTCGGTCATGGGGCTATTTGTTGGCTCTCTTGCTGACCGCGTTCACCGCCCGCGTCTTCTGGCTGTTGGGCTTGCTCTTTGGAGCGGGTTAACTGCAGCATCAGGATTTGCGCGCGGGTTTATAACAATGCTTATTCCGCGTATGCTGATCGGCATAGGCGAGAGCGCTGCAACACCAACAGCAATGTCGATACTGGCGGACCGGTTTCCGCTGCGCCAATTAGGTTTTGCAGCCGGCATTTACTATATGGGCGTTCCGATTGGGGTGGCCGTTAGCTTGCTCATCGCCGGATATCTTGGGCCAGCTATTGGCTGGCGGAACTGTTTTATACTACTCGGCGTAATCGGGCTTGTCGTTGCCTTCTTTTTATTCTTTGTCGCTGAAACACCGCGCAAGGGTGTTGTAGATGGTCATAAGCAAAGCTTTAAAGAAAGCCTCTCAGATTTATGGGCGGCGCTTAAACTTTCGCCCGCCCTGAGATATACAATCGCGGGCGGCGTCGCCTTTCATTTCATTCTTGGCGCTGCGGCATTTGATCAACTTTGGTTTGTGAATGAGCGTGGCTTTGACCGCGCGGAAATCGCCGTCTTATCTGGATGGCTGGCCGCCGGCGGTGGGATTTTAGGTACCATTCTTGGCGGTGTCTTGAGTGATTGGTGGCAAAAAAACTTTAACTCGGGGCGACCAATGCTTCTGGTTTGGACAACGATTATACTTGCACCTTTTGCCGTTGCTTATCGCATCGTTCCTGCAGAGCATATTCTATTTCCGATTGGTATTTTTGTCGGCTTCCTGCAATTGGGTCTATTTTATGGCCCCACATTCTCCACCGTGCAAGAATTGGCGCCCGCCAGAAGCCGCGCCACGGTTGTCGCATTCTATATCCTTATGCTCAACCTCATTGGTCTTGGCGTAGGCATAACAGGTGGCGGTATTTTGATCGATTACTACATATCGCAAGGGCATCCAGAACCTTATTCAATCACTCTACTTATATTCACTGGAATTTCTGGTTTAGCAGCGCCATTCATGTATTTAGCGGGGCGTTACTTCCAGCGCGATGTTGCGCGCGCGCGACAAGCTGTGCAATATAATGGCTAAAGAATAAGAAAACTGTAGCTGGTGTCGACGGCGCTTCGCGCAAAATAAAATAGGGGGGAATAATAATGTCTGAGGAAATGATCTTTCCGGTCGCACAAACTGTTGCCGATCGCGCACTTATTGACAATGAGACATATTTAAAAATGTATGACGATAGTCTGGCCGACCCAGATCACTTTTGGGGCGTGCAGGGCAAGCGGATAGATTGGATGACACCCTATACGAAAGTCAAGAACACAACATTTGGGCGCAATGAGGTCAGTATAAAATGGTATGAAGACGGCACCCTAAATGCATGCGTTAATTGCGTTGATCGCCATCTCGAAACGCGCGGAGACCAAACGGCGATTATCTGGGAAGGAGATGAGCCTGATAGCGACGCCCGCATTACGTATAAAGAGCTACACGAGCACGTTTGCAGGTTTGCCAATATACTCAAACAACGCAATGTAAAAAAAGGCGATCGCGTCACCATTTATATGCCTATGATCTTAGAGGCGACCTATGCCATGCTTGCCTGCGCGCGCATTGGCGCTGTGCACTCGGTCGTCTTTGGTGGTTTCTCGCCTGACGCGCTTGCTGGGCGCGTTACAGATTGCGAAAGCACATGCATTATCACTGCGGATGAAGGTGTGCGCGGTGGGCGCAAAATCCCACTCAAAGAAAATACCGATAAAGCCGTTGCCATGTGCCCCGATGTAACGACTGTTATCGTCGTGCAGCGCACGGGCGGTGATGTGAGTATGCAAGAAGGGCGCGACGTTTGGTATCATGAAATGGCGGCAGGCGTGAGCGCCGATTGCCCAGCTGAAGAAATGAATGCAGAGGACCCTCTCTTTATTCTCTATACATCTGGCTCAACGGGTAAGCCCAAAGGTGTATTGCATACGACCGGCGGCTATATGGTTTATGCGTCAATAACCCATGAATATGTTTTTGATTATCACGATGGTGATATCTACTGGTGCACAGCTGATGTCGGATGGGTGACGGGTCATTCTTATATTGTTTACGGCCCTCTCGCCAATGGCGCCACCACACTCATGTTTGAAGGAGTCCCCAATTATCCCGATAATTCGCGCTTTTGGCAGGTCTGCGATAAACACCAAGTTAATATTTTTTATACAGCGCCCACCGCATTACGCGCATTAATGCGCGAAGGCGACGCGCCGGTTAAAGCCACTAGCCGTAAATCATTACGCCTATTAGGCTCGGTTGGTGAACCCATCAACCCAGAGGCATGGTTGTGGTACCACCGCGTTGTCGGTGAAGAGCGGTGCCCAATTGTCGATACTTGGTGGCAAACCGAAACCGGTGGCATTTTAATAGCACCACTTCCCGGCGCCACCGACCTCAAGCCGGGTTCGGCGACGCGACCATTCTTTGGTATCTCGCCGCTCCTCGTGGATACAGAAGGCAATGAGTTGCGGGGCGCGGCTTCAGGCAATTTATGCATTTCTGATAGCTGGCCTGGGCAAATGCGCAGCGTCTATGGCGACCATAAAAGGTTCATTGAAACATATTTCATTCAGTATCCGGGCTATTACTTTACAGGTGACGGCTGCCGCAGAGACGAAGACGGTTACTATTGGATAACGGGTCGCGTCGACGATGTTCTAAATATCTCGGGCCATCGCCTCGGGACGGCTGAAGTAGAAAGTGCGCTGGTTTCCCATAGCAAAGTCGCAGAGGCTGCTGTGGTCGGATACCCGCATGATATTAAAGGGCAAGGTATATACTGCTACGTTACGCTTAATGCAGGCGAACAGGGCGGAGACGATTTACGCAAAGAGCTCGTTATGTGGGTACGCAAAGAAATTGGGCCTATCGCATCGCCCGATTTGATCCAATTTTCGCCGGGACTTCCCAAAACGAGATCGGGTAAAATTATGCGCCGCATTTTACGAAAAATTGCAGAAGATGATTTCTCAAATTTAGGTGACACCTCGACACTTGCAGACCCAAGTGTCGTCGATGACCTGATTGAAAACCGACAAAACCGCAGCTCTTAAACTTAAATCAAAAGACTTAAATCAAGAGCCTTAAAAGTTAAGAGCCTTATACTAAAAGTCGCAAATAATGCCGGCCTTCTCCCAATCGCCATAACGTGTAGGTTCAGGTCCGTTGCGTCCGCCACGTTCATTGGGCCGCTCATTCGCACCCTCGCCGTCATGTCGACGTGCGGCGGCTTCAGCATTGGCGCGTTTGGCAGCATCTTGCTGTCTTTTTGTTTTATCGTCACTCATAGTCTTTATATGATAGCGTTAGGCAAATTTGCCAAGGCATATTACAAGACAATTTGTTATTTTTTTTAATTTAGTCGGAAAGATGCGTTTTGGCCAAAGGCAACAAATCTCTGCGCCGTGCAGCGGCAAACATGTTAGCAACGATAGAACGAGGCAAAACACTTGATGAAGCAGGTGACCGGCTTGATGGATTAGAGCCCCGCGACGCCGGGTTTGCGCGCGCGATTGTTCTTACTGCCTTGAGGCGACGCCGGCAAATTGCCCAGATTATGGGCGACCGCATCAAAAAACCAATTCCCAAACGCCCGCACATAGCCCATGCTCTTCTACAAGTAGGCATTGTGCAGCTCTGCTTCATGGATGTGGCGCCTCACGCCGCCATAAACGAAACAGTTAATGCGGTCGGTAAGCCCGAACAAATGTACCGTGGGCTGATAAACGGGGTATTGCGCAACCTCGCACGCGCGCTTGACGATAATCCGGACGATGAAGCCATCAAATTACCGCACCTTACCAACCTACCAGATTGGTTAGAAGAAAGCTGGAGCAACAGTTATGGCCCAGCAGTTGTCAAAGAAATCGCCCAGAGATTATTGCAAACACCGCCGCTTGACCTGCATTTCTCAACTCCCGAACACGCTGCTGCGTGGCAAACAGCCTATGGCACTGACTATGAGGCAGAACAGCTTTCCCCATTTCATCTGCGGTTAATATATAGCGGCGCTGTTGATATTTTGCCCGAATATACATCCGGCACATGGTGGGTCCAAGACCTTGCGGCACAATTACCTGCACATTTATTCGTGGAACGCGGCGAAACACTCGACTTATGCGCAGCACCTGGGGGCAAAACCATGCAGCTTGCTCATTTAGGTCAACAGGTGTCAGCGCTAGATATTTCCAAGTCACGGCTCACGCAATTAGCGCAAAACTTAAAGCGCTGCCATGCCGAAGCAGAGCTTATAGAGGCCGACTTAACTCAATGGAACCCCGAAAAACAGTGGCAAAATGTGCTTCTTGATGCGCCATGTTCAGCCACAGGTACAATCCGCCGGCATCCAGACATCGCCCTTCACCGTCGGGCTTCGCATATTGAGGGGCGTACAGCCCTGCAAGACGCTCTTCTTGACCGCGCTCTGGCGCTCACCAAACGAGGTGGCACACTCATATATTGCGTCTGTTCTATGGAAGCCCAAGAGGGTGAACAACGCGCCGAGGCCTTTAGCCAACGACACTCTCACATAGAGCTCATGCCCATTTCCGCAATGGAAGTACCCTCCGCGCTTGACAGCGCGATCACGCCATCGGGGACACTCCGCACACGGCCAGATTTATTAAAAAACGGTCTCGATGGATTTTTTGTGGCGCGTTGGCGTAAATTAGCCTGATAATCTTGCGCATTCACGCGAATATGATTAATTCTGACACATGAGCACAATAAAGATTTCACCTTCTATCCTATCGGCTGATTTTGCGCGCCTTGGCGAAGAAGTGTCAGCAATTTGCGCCGCGGGCTGTGACTATGTTCACGTGGATGTAATGGACGGGCATTTTGTTCCCAACATCACAATCGGCCCAGATGTGGTGGCCGCACTAAAGCCACATGCCACAAAGCCGCTCGATGTGCATTTAATGATTAGCCCTGTCGACCTTTACATTGAGGCATTTGCTAAAGCGGGGGCTGAGATTATTACATTTCATCCAGAAGCAGGCCCCCATCCACATCGAACAATTCAAGCTATTAAAGCGGCCGGCGCGCGCGCCGGCCTGTCACTTAATCCGGGCACGCCTATTTCCGTCTTAGAGCCCCTCATGGGCGACCTTGACCTTATACTTGTCATGTCAGTAAACCCAGGGTTTGGTGGTCAGAAATTTATTCACAGTCAACTCCAAAAGATAACGCAAATCCGGAAAATGATATCTGAATCAGGCCGATCTATTGAGCTTGAGGTCGATGGCGGCGTCAACCGCGAGACGGCTCAGCAAGTTATCAAAGCAGGCGCCGACGTGCTTGTGGCGGGAACCGCCACATTTACCGGCGGCCCTGAAGCTTATGCCGAAAATATAGCGGCGCTTCGGGGGGCCTGATGCGCAAGACAGATCGTGCAGGTCTGTTGGTCGAAAGCGCCCGCAATATAGTGCGAAGTGCCCGCACGGTTTGGCAAGATAGTCTTTTAAAACTGCCCATTGCGGATAGCCGGCAGGGGACCTCAAACCACGATGTGTTATTTGCTTATCCCGGCCACCTTCGTCCGGGGAGCGCTGAGCATGGCAGCCGTATCTTAGAAGGAAACTTCTCCTTTGTATCTGGGCGGGTAAAAAGGGGTGAGCGTTCGCCGTTCAGCTTAACGCCCCCCTCCGCTGCTTGGGCACAAGAATTATATGGTTTTCATTGGCTCACGCATCTGATGGCTGAGGGCTCACCCGAGGCCTATCAAATGGGCATTTCCCTGATATCGGAATTCACCAATCTGAAGCTCGATAGAAAACCAGCGGCCCGCATTCCCCATATTGTCGCTCGGCGGCTCATGCGCTGGTCCCAGTTTTTAGGGCAATCAAGAGACCGCATGACGATTGTCGAGCGCAGCACGCTCTTACATCAAGCCAGCCGAGACGCACGTTTGCTTAATGCTAATATAGAACTTAGTGCAGACGGGCCGGCAGCCCTAGAAGCCGCTACCGGTCTGGCTATATCTTCTTTATGGCTGAGCGGTTGTATCGACTATCTACGGCCAGCGACCGATAAGGTTACCCGCGAGCTTAAAAAGCAAATATTACCGGACGGAGGGCCCGTTAATCGCGCTCCTGAAACCTTATCCCACGTATTGGCGGATCTGTCCGCGCTCTATCAAGGGCTAAATGATCGCGATATTGAACCACCCAGTATCTTTAACGAATATTTACCACGCATGCAGGCAATGCTCGCTTTTTTATCTTTAAGCGATGGCGCGCTGGCGCAGTTCCATGGCGGCGGAACCCGAACCGGTGAAGAAATTGCACCGCTCCTAGGGCGCAATAGAAAGCGCGATGGGCTTTTCACATTTGCCCAACGAACAGGCTATCAGCGAATGGACATTGGTAAGACCTCTATATTAATGGACACACTCGCGCCCCCTAGGGGCATAGCGAGCCAGGAAGCCCATCTTAGCCCTTTGGCCTTTGAATTTTGCCATGGCGAAGATCGTATTATTGTTAATTGTGGTGCTAATCGAATGAGCGGCGAGGACTGGCACTTAGCGACCCGTGGTATGGCCGCGCATAGCGGCCCGACTATGGAGCGCAATATGGCTAACCCATTTTTAGGCGGTGGGTTTATCGGCCGCGTAATCGGGCCGCGACTCAATGTGCCTCTGCTTGATGTCACCTCACGGAGAACGGATAATGAGGACGCCATGTGGGTTGAGGCTGGGCACAATTATTTTGTCGATACGCACGGCGTAAACCTCACGCGCCGTCTCTTTTTAAGTGCCGAAGGACACGACTTTAGAGGTGAAGATAGTTTTATTGTTGATCGGCTAAAGCCATTTATCGGTGGCACTTATGCGGTACGGTTTCACATCCACCCCGATGTTACGCCAACCCTACAAGCCGGTGGGCAATCTTGCCTGCTTGTTACGCGCTCGGGGAGAGGCTGGCAGTTCCGCTCTCAGTTTTCAAATGAAGGGCGCCTATTTCTCGAACCAAGCGTATATATGAATGCTTTTGGTGAACCGCAAAAAGCGCACCAACTTGTTTTAACCAGCCAATTAACCCCCGAAACAACGCAAGTTAAATGGGCCTTTAAATTCTCGGGGCAACTGAATCGAAGACGACGTTAGATAACTTGCTATGCGCAACAACGCATGGTAACCGCCATGTAATGTTCGCGATATTATTGAGGAAAAAACTATGTCCCACTCACACCCTATACGCCGTGCCTTGATTTCTGTTTCTGATAAAGATGGCATTGTAGACTTTGCAAAACAGCTTATCGCGCGTGACGTGGAGATTGTATCCACTGGAGGTACAGCGGCCCTGCTCGCGAAAGAAGGGTTGGCGGTGAAAGATGTCGCCGAACTTACTCAGTTTCCTGAAATGATGGATGGACGCGTCAAGACGCTTCATCCTAACGTGCACGGTGGGTTGCTGGCAATTCGCGATAATGAAAACCATGTCGAGGCAATGACACAACACGGTATTGCCGCAATAGATCTTTTAATTGTGAACCTCTATCCCTTTGAAGCGACGCGAGCAGCAGGTGCCGATTATGATACATGTGTCGAGAATATTGATATTGGCGGACCGGCTATGATCCGGGCCGCAGCTAAAAACCATGGCGACGTCACTGTGATCGTTGACAATGTTGATTACGATACCGTACTGGGGGAAATGGATGCCAATAATGGTGCGACCGAACTGGCGACCAGGAAAAAGCTGGCCCAAAAAGCTTATGCGCGGACTGCCGCTTACGATGCCGCGATTTCAAACTGGTTAGCCGAGACGCTAGAGATTGATATGCCGGCCTATCGCGCTGTCGGCGGTAAACTACAGCAGCGTTTGCGCTACGGCGAAAACCCACACCAAAATGCTGGGTTTTATGTAAACGGGGAAAACCGTCCCGGTGTCGCGACTGCCACTCAAATTCAAGGCAAGGAATTATCATATAATAATATTAATGACACCGATGCCGCATATGAATTAGTCGCCGAATTTGATGCGAAAGACGTGATGGCCTGCGCGATTATCAAACACGCCAATCCTTGCGGTGTCGCCACCGGCGGTTCTGCAGTTGAGGCCTTTGAGCGTGCCTTACGCTGTGATCCAGTCAGTGCCTTTGGTGGAATTATTGCACTGAACACGCCATTAGATGCGGCCACGGCGGAACGTATCAGCGCACTGTTTACAGAAGTAATTATTGCGCCCGATGCCGATGAAGCCGCACGCGAAATTATTGCTCGCAAGAAAAACCTTAGATTATTGATTGCGGGCGGGCTTCCCGACCCACGCGCTTCCGGATTGACAATACGTAACGTGGCCGGAGGCTATTTAGTGCAGAATAGAGATGCCGGCCGGATTGAAGAGGTCGACCTCAAATGTGTCACACAAAGAAAGCCGAATACGCAAGAAATGGCGGACTTACTTTTTGCCTTCCGTGTGGGTAAGCATGTTAAATCTAATGCGATTGTATATGCCAAGGACGGCGCAACCGTTGGCATTGGGGCTGGTCAAATGAGCCGCCTCGATAGCTCACGGATTGCCGCTCGAAAGTCACAGGATGCGGCGGAGGCGTTAGAACTCACAACACCACTTGCGCAAGGTTCTGTTGTTGCGTCGGACGCCTTCTTTCCCTTCGCTGATGGGTTATTAAGTGCGGCCGAAGCCGGTGCAACGGCCGTGATCCAGCCCGGCGGTTCAATTCGCGATGACGAAGTTATTGCCGCTGCCGACGAGGCCGGCCTCGCGATGGTGTTTACGGGCATGCGTCATTTCCGGCACTAGAAGACAGATATAGAGATGAAAAAGGCCGCCCCTGGGGGCGGCCTTTTGGTATTTCTAGACTTTCTAAATTTAGAGCGTGCGGGCAACAAGCATGCGCATGATCTCATTAGACCCACCATAAATGCGCTGAACACGGGCATCGGTATACATACGGCTAATTGGATATTCATCCATATAGCCATATCCACCGAAAAGCTGGAGGCAGGTATCAATCACTTCACACTGACGCTCAGTCACCCAAAACTTAGCGGCGGCCGCAGTATTTGCATCGAGTTCCTGTTTAAGAAGTTGCATTGTTAACTGGTCAACCATCGCGCGCGCAGCCATCCAGTCAGCCTTACACTCTGCTAGTTTGAACTGTGTGTTCTGGTAATCAAATACTGACTGACCAAATGTCTTACGGTCCTTGGTATATTCAACGGTCAAGTTGATCGCGCGCTCCATCGCGGCGACCCCTTGATTGGCTATAATTAGACGCTCTTGAGGCAGCTGCTGCATAAGTTGGTAGAACCCGCGTCCCTCTTCTTCACCAATCAAGTTGCTGGTTGGCACCTTCACATCGTCAAAGAATAACTCGGACGTATCTGCTGCGTGTTGACCCATTTTTTCTAGATTGCGCCCGCGCTTAAACCCATCGGCATCTTCTGTCTCAACAACGATGAGAGATATGCCCTTGGAGCCTTGGCTCGAGTCCGTTTTGCAAACAACAATCACGAGATCGGCATTTTGGCCATTAGAAATGAATGTCTTAGAGCCATTAATGACATACTGATTGCCTTCTTTGCGAGCGGTTGTTTTCACAGATTGGAGATCGGAACCTGTCCCAGGCTCGGTCATCGCGATGGCGCAGACAAGTTCGCCTTTGGCCATTTTGGGCAACCAGCGCTGGCGCTGTTCTTCAGAGCCATAGGTCAAGAAGTAATGCGCACAGATCGCTGAGTGCACCGTATTACCAAAACCAGCAACGGCACAGCGTTCCATTTCCTCTGCCAATATGGCTTCATGCCGGTAGTCACCGCCGGCGCCGCCATATTCCTCTGGAATAGATGCGCATAAAATGCCGGCTTCTCCGGCAACCAACCAAGCGTCGCGGTCGACATAACCCTGTTTTGTCCATTTCTCAGACTTTGGCGCGAATTCGCGCGTATAAAATTTACTGACAGCGTCTTGGAAAATGTGAAGATCTTCACTCATCCAAGGAGATGTATATGATGCAAGCATGTTCTTTACTCCGATTACGCAAAAATAATATATCTAAATAAAGTTACCGCAAACCTATTTAAGTTTAAATGAGACATATTGGTCATACCAAATAGCTTGACGAAAAGGGCTATTCTGCATATATAATATGTTAATAAAATTAATTAACATATTATATATGTAAATTAGATTGTTCAGACTTTGCAAAAAATTGCCATAAAGAAAGATAAGCCATGCTAACGCACCTCGATCGTTTAGAAGCCGAAGCTATTCATATTATGCGCGAAGTAGTAGCCGAAGTAGAAAACCCCGTGATGCTCTACTCGGTAGGCAAAGACAGCGCCGTCATGTTGCACATAGCGCTTAAAGCCTTTGCCCCGGCGTCTCTGCCATTTCCGCTCCTTCATGTCGACACTGGATGGAAGTTTAAAGAGATGATCTCCTTTAGAGATGATATGGCCAAAAAACACGGGTTCGACCTAATTAGTCACACCAACCCGGATGGCTTAGCCCAGGGTGTTGGCCCGTTTACACACGGCTCTGCCGTACATACAGACATAATGAAGACACAAGCACTAAAGCAAGCTCTTGACGCCCACGGATTTCAGGCGGCTTTTGGCGGCGCCCGACGTGATGAAGAAAAAAGCCGCGCAAAAGAGCGTATATTCTCGTTTCGCTCGGCGCAGCACCGATGGGATCCTAAGAACCAGCGCCCAGAAATTTGGTCTATTTACAACACCAAAATAAATCCAGGCGAAACAATCCGAGTCTTTCCAATTTCCAATTGGACCGAACTCGACATCTGGCAATATATCTTGCGCGAAAATATTGAGATCGTACCATTATATTTATCAGCACCGCGCCCCGTCGTCGAGCGCGATGGCACCCTCATCATGGTCGACGATGAGCGCATGCCATTGCACGATAACGAGACGCCAGAACTTCGCTCGGTTCGGTTTCGTACGCTTGGCTGCTACCCATTAACAGGCGCCGTTGAGAGCACAGCAACATCACTTGAGGATATTATTCAAGAAATGCTTCTAACCTCAACATCCGAACGCCAAGGCCGCGTGATCGATCACGACCAATCTGCGTCGATGGAAAAAAAGAAGCAGGAGGGTTATTTTTAATGTCACATAAAGACACTCTAATTTCTCAAGACATTCGGTCTTACCTCGCTGCACAAGAAAAAAAATCTTTATTGAGATTCATCACTTGTGGTTCAGTAGACGACGGCAAATCAACCCTCATTGGACGTTTACTATACGAGTCAAAGTTAGTTTTTGAAGACCAGCTTGCGACACTCGAGAGGGAGTCTAAAACAATTGGCACACAGAATGGCCAAATCGATTTCGCTCTATTGGTCGATGGCCTCGCGGCTGAGCGCGAGCAAGGCATTACCATCGACGTGGCCTATCGATTTTTCTCAACTGACAAAAGAAAATTCATCGTCGCCGACACACCGGGCCATGAACAATATACTCGCAATATGGCGACAGGAGCCTCGACCGCTGATCTCGCCATTTTACTGATAGATGCACGTACCGGCGTGTTAACGCAGACGCGACGTCACGCATATATTGCTTCCCTGCTTGGCATTCGACAAATTGTTCTGGCCGTCAACAAAATGGATTTAGTCGGGTTTAGCCAAGCCACGTTCGACGGAATCGTGGCTGACTTTAATCAGTTTTCAGGACCTTTGGGATTTGAGCAAATTGTGCCGATACCACTATCCGCGTTATGCGGCGATAATATCATAGTAAAAAGCGATAACACGCCGTGGTACAACGGCCTTAGTCTTCTTGATCATCTCGAACAAGTGCCAACCGCGGCAACCTTAAACGACAAAGATTTTAGAATGCCGGTTCAGTGGGTTAATCGCCCCAACCTCGACTTTAGGGGCTTTGCGGGAACGATCGCCAGTGGCACAGTCAGCGCTGGGGACGCTATTCGTGTATTGCCAGGGGGGAAGACCAGCAGCGTGAAGCAAGTATTACTTGCCGACGCGCCTCTTGCTCACGGCGAGGCGGGCCAAGCCATCACGCTTACCATTAATGATGAAATTGATATTTCACGCGGCAATGTCATAACAAAAATTGATGCGCCAGTAGAAGTCTCCGACCAATTTGAGGCTAATATACTTTGGATGGATGAAGCAGCAATGCTCCCGGGTCGGCCGTACACGCTAAAACTGAATAGCCAGACCGCGACAGCGACCGTGAACGCTCCAAAACACAAAGTTAATGTGAACACACTCGAAAAAATGGCTGCGAAAACCTTGGTGCTAAATGAGATTGGGTTATGCACATTATCGCTCGATCGCTCGATCGCATTCGCGCCATACGAGACTAATCGTGAATTAGGTGGCTTTATTTTAATAGACCGCATGACCAATGCAACTGTCGGCATGGGCATGATTAAATTCGCGCTACGTCGTGCGGCTAACATTCACTGGCAAAGTCTATCAATTGATCGACATGCGCATGCTGAATTGAAAGGTCAAAAGCCCGCAGTGCTTTGGCTAACCGGCCTCTCCGGGTCCGGCAAGTCAACCATCGCAAATGCTTTACAGTCACTCCTCCATGCCCATGGCCGCCATAGCTATTTGCTCGATGGCGACAATGTGCGGCATGGGCTTAATAAGGATCTCGGGTTTACCGATGTCGACCGCGTCGAAAATATTCGCCGGGTCGGTGAAGTATCCAAGCTGATGGCCGATGCCGGACTTATTACAATCGTATCTTTTATTTCTCCGTTTCGGGCCGAACGAGAGTTAGCCCGAGACCTTATGGAAGATGGTGAATTCATTGAAATCCACGTGAATACCTCTCTGGCCGATGCGGAAGCCCGCGACCCCAAGGGCCTTTATAAGAAAGCGCGCGCTGGTGAAATTGTAAACTTTACTGGAATTGACAGCCCTTATGAACCACCCCTTAACCCAGACATCACAATTGATACTCAGACAGTTTCAGCCGAAGAAGCCGCACTGTTAATTTTTGACGCACTTAAATTGAGGGGTAAAATCGCTTAGTGACCAGAGCCGGTGACGAAACGCCTATAATTGCATATTGGGCGTATAACCGCCCAATGCAACACGACCAACGAGCTCATAAGTCTGTGCCGCAGCGATCATGTGTTGCGTCATCGTCTCGGCGTCACGCAATCGCTTCTGAATAATATTAGCATTGTAAACGGAACTGCCCCCCGCGAGATCGTAAATAGAGCGCACCACATCAGCACAGGTTCTGACCGCATACGTGGCTGCTAAGCGCAGCTCAGCACGCTGATCTGGACTAAACGTTCCCCCATCGGCCTGCGCGCGTTCCCAAGTTATATCGATGGTTGTCGCATAAAAAGCTCGCGCTGCCTTATAGCCTGCCATCGCCTCGGCATAACTCATTTGGACACGACCTTGTTCTGCCAAAGGCCGCGAGGATGCCGACGGCGTTTTTTCTATGGCTAAGGACTCAAAGTCTTGCAAACAACTATAGGCATTACCAAGTGCGCAAGCGGCAACACCGAGCGCCAAAAATCCAAAATAGGGAAGGCGATAAAGAGGCGCATCGATACGCGGTTGGTTGCCAATAATAGAACACATATACGCTTTAGGTATGCGCGCATTCCTTACTTCGACATCGCCCGATGACGTTGCACATAAGCCCAGCGTATGCCAGGTATCATGAAAAATAAGATGTTCGCGCGGCACCATAACCAAACGCATCTTCGCCGTCTCGAGAGGTCCACTTGGCCCATCCAATAACAGAGCCCCAAGCCCAATCCAATCTGCATTTGCCGACCCCGATGCCCAAGCCCATCTACCGGTAAGAATGACGTCATCGCCGTCCTCATAAGCACGGCCGTTGGGCGCAAAAATGCCACAATTAATGGCTGCCTCCCCACCAAAAACTGTGCGCGCCGTACTCTGGTCAAGGAATGCGCCCGTCAAAGAGGCCGTAGAGCCAATCATGCTCACCCATGCGCTAGCGGCATCAAAGCGCGCTAAAGTCTCTATTTTATGTAGCCCAATAGGCAAGCTTTCTGCTGGTCCTCCTGCATCCTTAGGGGCAAATAGTCGGAACATGTTCTCGTAGGCAAGCGCACGCGCATAATCGGGGCTTAATTTACGTTGTGCTTCGAATACAAGGCTTTCAGACGCTGCTTGCTGACATAAAGCATCAAAGCGCGGGCCATGTGACATATGATCAAGATACGACATTCTACCTGTCCAGTTTTCTACGCATCAATACTATGCCTAATTGAGAGGCATCGTCCGCCTGAAGTCAAGGGTGGCATTTATCTTTGAGGGCTTAGAAACCTATCTAGGCGTCTTCTTGCCGGCTTGGTTGCTCAGCCGCGGCACGCGCCGCAACTTCCATAGGGTTGTCGTAATAGCCATAGCGGATCGAGAACCAGAGATATTTTAAGTAAAACATCATCGCGCCAAGGTCTTGGGCCTGACGCCAGTGGCATGTCTCATGCCTAATAAGCCTCGCATTATCTTTGTAATCAGCATTAATAAATATACCAAAAGGGGGAAGCGTGATGCCAATAAACCCAATTTTGTAAAAAAGGCGGCCAAGGGGTCGGTAGATGGTGCGAATAGGTGGGCTAGATTTGGTCATATTTATTCCTTTTTATTTTTATTTTTAGAAACAATATCAAGATGCCACAGGCCATTATAATTGTCACCAATAACGCCAGAACTCAACGAAACTAAACGAAGCTCGATTTGAGTAGGTCGATTTGGGTGGGTGACCCAAGCCGCCTCATAATTTATTCAAAGCATATGTGTGGATTTCGGTTATTGCGTTTTGGAGCGGGCGATGAGATTCGAACTCACGACCCCAACCTTGGCAAGGTTGTGCTCTACCCCTGAGCTACGCCCGCTCTTAACGAAAGATCATTTCTGATCAGGCGTGGTTATGCACCAAACACATTAATTTGACAAGTGGTAATAACTGAGGTTTTTAGCCCTTCAGGCTAGACATTCACAAAAAAAGCCCCATCTATGTTATGGTTGCAATGAAAAATGGTCACTGTGGGCTTTTTTAGCCAAATGCACCAGCTTTCGAATGAACTTAAAAATAGATAAGCCAAATAAACTTTATGTCAGATAGGCCAAATATGAGCGACACGATTATTGATGTAACCACAGAAAGCTTTATGGCAGACGTCATCGAAGCCTCCAAAACACAGTTGGTTTTGCTCGACCTCTGGGCCCCATGGTGCGGGCCGTGCAAACAGCTGACGCCCGTTCTTGAAAATCTTGTTAAGGCTGGTAACGGCGCACTGCGTTTAGCAAAAATGAATATTGATGACCACCCGGCGGTTGCTCAGCAATTGCAAGTGCAGTCTATTCCGGCCGTTTTTGCTTTTAAAGATGGACGCCCTGTTGATGGTTTCATGGGGGCTTTGCCAGAGAGCCAAATTAAGGAATTCATCGCCAAACACTTAGAAGGTGGTCTCGGTCAAACCCCTGAAGAACAGCTCTTAGAGTCGGCAACGCAAGCCTTTTCTGAAAAGAGCTTCCAGCAGGCGGCTGAGGCCTATGGTGCGTTGCTGCAAATTAACCCTGAGAACCGAACAGCTCAAGCAGGTCTAGTCCATTGTTATTTGGCAACTGGGCAAATTGAGCACGCCGAGCAGTTGTTGGGGTCAGCGCCAGAGCTTGAGCGCAACAAAGAACCATTAGCCGCCGCTTTTGCAGCCCTTAAGTTGGCACAACAATCAAATGAAACCTCCGGCGAGACGGCGCAGTTAGAGGCAGCCGTTGAGGGAAACCCAAATGATCATCAGGCTCGTTTTGATTTGGCCTTAGCCTATCAAGCCGCCGGCAACAAACAGGGGGCTGTTGATGCGCTTTTAGAAATTATTGAGCGAAAACGCGACTGGAATGACGATGCCGCGCGTCAGCAATTACTAACGCTGTTTCAGGCCTTCGGCTTTGACGACCCCATCTCGGTAGAAGGGCGCAAACGCCTTTCAAGTATATTATTCAGTTAGGTTGTAGGAAAAGTTTATGAGTAAACAGAAGAACGTTTTAATCGCCGACCTGCCTGAAATTTTACCGGTATTTCCATTAGGGGGCGTGTTGCTCTTACCGCGGGGACAACTACCCCTCAATATTTTTGAGCCGCGTTATCTTAACATGCTGGACTACGCCCTGGGGCACGGACGCTACATTGGTATGATACAACCGGATGCAGAAACAAACAGCTTGAGTAATGTTGGTTGCCTCGGCCGCATAACCTCCTTTAGCGAGACAGAAGACGGCCGCATGATTGTCTCACTGACGGGCGTGTGTCGCTTCCATGTTGCCGATGAAATGTCGGTCATGACACCATATCGCCAAGTGCAAGCCAATTACGCGCCTTTCAAAGACGACCTCGTCGCCGATGTCGGAAGTTTTGATGTTGACCGAGATAAGCTGATAAATGTTCTTGAGCGCTATTTATCAATGACAGGAATGAGCATTGATTGGGAATCGATTACCAACGCTTCTAATGAGACTTTGGTGAATTCCTTGTCGATGATTAGCCCGTTCGGTCCTCGCGAAAAGCAAGCAATGCTCGAAGCGACTAGCCTTTCGGAACGCAACGAAATTCTCATAGCCTTGACAGAAATGGCGCTCGCACAAGGCGACGGTACGGGCGATAATGACAATCCGATTCAATAGTAAACACCGCGATATTAAGTGAGACACAAAGATGAGCGACGATAATGATTTTGATATGAGCCTTCTCGACGTGTTAGTGTGCCCGCTCACGCACACGCCATTAACGTATGACAAGAACAAAAATGAGTTAGTCTCGGAAAAAGGGAAATTAGCATTTCCAGTGCGCGATGGCATACCGATCATGCTGGTTGAAGAAGCGCGGCCACTTTAATTTTTATTCTAGCCGAGAACCAATCGTTCTTTAATCGGCCGATGTGTGAGGCGCAAATAAGGTTGCGCGCGCACCGAGGCCCTTGGCCGCCTGTTCCTGAAAAAATTTTGTTAACCCTGGAACATCTTGAATCAAACCCCCGAAGCTGCGCATGGCCTGGGCTAGTACAGCTTGCGACGAAGACGGTCGGAATGCCTGCTTAAGAAGATGGGTCAACCCTAACGTTGCGGCAGCGTCGGCGTGTCTTTGCTGCGCATATCCTAACAATAAAGTTTCTGCGCGAATACCAAGCCCGAGATGTCTTGCCTCTTTTAGGGTATCGACCAATAGAGCAATATCGCGGCAGGTAAGGTTGAGGCCTTGACCGGCGAGCGGGTGGACCACGTGGGCGGCCTCGCCAATTAAAATCAAGCCATCTTGGTAAAAGTGTTCGGCGAGGAGATAGCCAAGAGGTGTCGATTGTCTTGGACCGATTTCCTTGATAGTTTTGATGCCAACCACTTCTTCCAAGCAATGGTGAAAAATCTCTAGAGAAGTACTGATCAGAGCATGCGCACGCGCGCGCTGTTGTGACCAAACAAGCGCCACATCATGTGACGACGGCAAGGGCAATAGAGCCAACGGGCCATAAGGCGTGAAAAACTGGCGAGCAATATTATGATGTGGCTGTGTCTGCTTCAGCCAACAAACGATCGCGTCTTGCGCGTAATCTCCACGCAGAACATTAATTCCGGCTCTGTCCCGCAAGACTGAAGAGCGCCCCGCGGCATCGAGGCAAACCAAGGCCGACACGCGACAACCATCGGATAGCGTTACCGCACCGTTACCAAACCGCTCAATGGGGTTCTTAATAAACGAAATGTTTTCAGACCGCTCAACAGCTGTCACTATGCAACGTGTAAGCTCAGACATGCTATATATGTGCGCAAGCGCCACGCGGTCACCGTCTTGATCATCTGCGGTATTTTCGTCAGGCGGTGCAAGTGAATGAAAAATAAGATCAGGCCTGATTGGCGCATCAGCCTGCGTACGCCGGACATCGATAGCCATCTCGTCAATACGGCCGAAATGATCTGGCATTGCGCCGAGCGTGGCGAGCATATGCTTAATATCAGGACTTAAAGCAACGACAGCCTGCCAATCATCCATGGCCACATCACCAGAAACAAGCGCCCCGCGCCCAGAATTGCTTACAGGCTGTTCCAAGGCAACCGAAAAACCAGCATCGACAAGTGCCAGTGCCGCGACTTGGGCACTTAGGCCCTTGCCGGCAATTGCAATATCAACAGATATTGCGGATTCTTCCGCTTCTTTCGCCATTATGGAATGCCTCGCCCCATTTTCCTGATTTAAACACAAACTAGCTCATATCTGTGAAAATACCAACGCCTGATAAGCGCACACACCACTCGATCTGCCTAATATTTAATCGCCCCCCAAAGGGGCTTGGTCAAAAAATGTGCACGCCCTGGTTCGTGGCGTCAAACGTTGAACATTTCTGGGGTTAATTTTGGGCACGGTCTCTGCATGTGAGCACTGAACATTCTCAGGGGGGATAATAATGGAAACTTTTGTTGGCGGAGACGTCTTCTTTATACTTATGGGCGCCATTTTGGTGTTCGCGATGCACGCAGGCTTTGCTTTTCTTGAGGTCGGAACCGTCCGCCGTAAGAACCAAGTAAATGCCATGGTCAAAATCATGTCCGATTTTGCAGTGTCGACGGTCGCTTATTTTGTGATCGGCTACTCAATTGCTTATGGTGTAGACTTTTTCAGCGCCGCTAGCATTATTAGTGGTGCTGCGGGCGATGAGAGCTTTGCACCGCAAGGCTTGTCGCTCATTAAGTTCTTTTTTCTGCTTACATTTGCAGCTGCTATCCCTGCCATTATTTCGGGCGGCATTGCAGAGCGCGCACGCTTCGTGCCTCAGCTTCTTGCTTCAGCAGCGCTTGTTGGTATTGCCTACCCAATCGTCGAAGGCATTGTTTGGAACGGCAATTACGGCATCCAAGCCTATTTAGAAGCCACTTACGGAGCAAGCTTTCACGACTTCGCTGGCTCGATCGTCGTTCATGCCTTTGGTGGCTGGGTCGCACTCATGGCCGTTATATTCCTAGGCCCTCGCCTCGGTCGCTATGGACCGCGCGGTCGTGCCTTTCCGCCGTCATCCATTCCTTGGCTCGCCTTGGGCTCATGGTTGCTATGTATTGGTTGGTTTGGCTTTAACGTCGTCAGCGCTCAGTCGCTCGAGTCTGTCTCTGGTCTTGTCGCGGTTAATTCGCTAATGGCCATGGTGGGTGGCATTCTCGCGGCCTTGATTTTTGGCAAGAATGACCCGGGCTTTGTCCATAATGGCGCTTTGGCTGGTCTTGTTGCTGTATGCGCGGGCTCCGATATTATGCATCCATTAGGCTCTCTCGCCGTTGGCGCTGTGGCGGGCATCTTGTTTGTCTATATGTTCACCGTCTGCCAAGATAAACTTAAAATTGATGATGTTTTGGGTGTATGGCCTCTTCACGGTCTCGCGGGTGCTTGGGGTGGTATTGCCGCTGGTATCTTTGGTCTCGAACGCTTTGGTGGGCTCGGCGGCGTATCATTCATGAGCCAACTTATCGGTACAGCTATTGGTATTGGTATTGCGGTAATCGCCGGCACCATTATTTATGGCGGGCTTCGCGCCACAATCGGGATACGTTTAACCGAGGAGGAAGAGCATCGGGGGGCGGATCTCTCTATCCATAAGATCGCGTCCGAACCTGAAGGTTACTTAACCTCCAATTAAACACGTTTTAGGCGTTTAATTAACCTTATGCCCCTTTGACCAAACAGGGGTGACTGGGCTAGAGTTTGCACAGTCAATCTATACAACCCTCGAGGGATTGACCCTCGGGGGTTTTTTAGTCGCAATGAGGTGAAGGTGGAACACAAATTATCGCAAGGTCGGTTCTCTGCGCTTCCTGGCTCGCCTTTTGTGCGCTTACGCGCCTTGCTCGATAATGTGCGGCCAGCAAAAGACGAGATATCGCTCGCCCTCGGCGAGCCAAAACATGCCCCACCGCAATTTGTTTTAGACGCATTACGCGACACTGATGGCTATAATCGCTATCCACCTATACTCGGCATTCCAGAATTACGCGATGCAATACATGGGTGGCTAAAGGAGCGCTTTGCTCTAAGCGATGGGCTAATAACGCGAGACACACAAATCCTGCCGTTAAATGGCACGCGCGAAGGCTTGTTTTTAGCAACGCAAGTGGCGCCAAGCAAAGAAAACGGAGTGGTATTGATACCAAACCCCTTTTATCAAGTTTATGCTGCAGCTGCGATCGCGACCAATGCCGAACCGGTTTATTTACCAACGACAGCAGAGACAGGGTTTTTACCTGATCTCGAGGCCATCGCGCCGGAATTGCTCGATCGTTGCCAAAGCTTCTTTATCTGCTCGCCCGCCAACCCTCAAGGCGCCGTGGCCAGCCGAGAATATTTACAACGGCTTTTAGGCTTAGCAATAAAGCATGATTTTTTGCTCTTAGTCGACGAATGCTATAGTGAAATATACGATCGTGCACTAGAGGCCACTCCGCCCGTATCTGTGCTCGAGCTGTTAAGTGCAAAAAACATTACCAATGCGCCAGTCATTGCTTTTCATTCATTGTCAAAACGCTCCAATTTACCTGGCTTACGCGCTGGTTTTTGTACAGGCGGGCGCGATGTCATGGAACGCTTTGCGGCCATTCGGCAAGTCGCAGGTCCACAATGCCCAATTCCGGCTCAGCGCGCCGCCGCACGGGCCTGGTGCGACAACGCGCATGTTGTTGAGAACCGCGCCCTTTACCATCAAAAGTTTGATCTGGCCGAGACCGTTTTCGGAGACACCCATGGGTTTTTCCGACCCGCAGGCGGCTTCTTTCTATGGCTAAATGTTGGAGATGGAGAAGCCGCGGCTCTTAGCCTATGGCAAGAGCAAGGGCTCCGTGTCCTGCCCGGCGCCTATCTGACGCAAGTCTCCAATAAAGACACATCCAATATCGGCGCACCATTTATTCGCGTTGCATTGGTAAGCGCCTTTGAACAAACCGAGATGGCGCTCGGACGATTAAAGCTGGGCCTTGACGATTTTGCTACGCAGCGGGGACGCGCATGAGCAAGTTAAAACGAACCTTAGACGCGGTTGGCCACTGGTCCCTTCAGCGCTTTATTGAATTCATCGGTCTAACGATAATTTTGCTGACACTTGCTCTGCTCGTCGCAACGCTTAGCTATAGCCCGTTTGACCCAAGCCTGAATGTCGTATCTCGGACACCCGTTAGCAATTTACTCGGGCTTGGCGGCGCTTATGTAAGTGATCTCATATTGCAGGTTTTGGGCTGGGGGTTTCTTGCGGTTTTACCTGCTAGCTGTGCCTTGGGTTGGCGGATCATTCGCCATAAGGCGACAAGCCTTGCGAGTTGGCGGCTTATAGCGGCTTTGTTTGCCGCGCCCGCCCTCGCTGTCGCTATTGCTTTATGGCCCGATGCCTTAGCAACCGACGGGGCACAAGATGGCGGGATGATTGGTCAATTGCTTGCCGAAAACATTCTACTGCTGATCGCGCTCGCGCCGATTGACCTCTCAAGTGCAGACTATGAAAAAACCTTCGCGCTAACATTCGGTGTGCTTGCAATTATCTTAAGCCTCTTTGCAGCTGCTTTGTTGCGTCAGACCATCGCCCATATTGCGCGACTTCCAGCGCATTTAACACATGGTGCACCGATCGCCTATGGCTGGCTCCGCGCTCGCCTCCAAGGTCGCTTTCTGCTGCGCCGCGGCACGGCAAAGGCCCAACCCGAAATCGATATGGCCGAAGACGCTGATCTAGAAAATGACAATGACGCGGCCACCCATGCTCAAGAAGACGCGACTCAGACGACTACGCCTGATATGGCGGTTTTTGGCGAGCAAATTAGTGTCGAAGAAAAAGTCGGCGCGCTAAAAGCTGGTGCGCGGGTCAGTAAAGAAGCACAGCCGACATTTGGCTTTGGTGGCAATAAAGGGTTCAAGCTACCACCGCTCAGCTTATTAACGCCTCATAAATCTAAAACAACTGCGCAAGTAGATAAGGCGGCACTGGAAGCCAATGCGCGAATACTTGAAAATGTTTTGAGTGAGTTTGGCGTTCGCGGCGCCGTCATAAAGGTACGGCCAGGCCCCGTTGTAACACTCTATGAATTCGAACCCGCCGCCGGTGTGCGCTCTTCACGCGTGGTCGGTTTAGCAGATGACATTGCACGCTCCATGAGCGCAATTGCCTGCCGCGTTGCCCCGGTGCCTGGTGCTAATGCTATTGGTATTGAATTACCCAATCAAAACAGAGAAATTGTTTCTTTGCGCGAGTTGCTCGCCAGCAGTGACTTTGAAAAAAGTAAGTCGCGCCTTACCCTAGCGCTTGGTAAGGATATTGGCGGAGCACCCGCCCTGTCCGATCTTACGAAAATGCCCCACCTTCTGGTCGCCGGCACAACAGGCTCTGGTAAATCCGTCGGCATTAATACCATGATCTTGTCCATCCTCTATCGTATGTCACCCGACGAGTGCCGTTTGATTATGATTGATCCCAAAATGCTAGAGCTTTCTGTCTATGATGGAATACCCCACCTCCTAGCCCCAGTCGTCACCGAACCCAAAAAGGCCGTTGTTGCGCTGAAATGGGTCGTTCAAGAGATGGAGAACCGATATCGGAAAATGTCTAAAATAGGCGTCCGTAATATCGAAGGTTATAATGAGCGTATGCGCGAAGCAATTGCCAATAAAGAAATGCTATCGCGGCGTGTCCAAACCGGGTTTGATCATGAAACCGGCGAAGCTATTTTTGAGATGCAAGAAATTGCACCCGAAACACTTCCCTTTATTGTTGTTATTATTGACGAGATGGCCGACCTGATGATGGTGGCAGGGAAAGAAATTGAAGGAGCGGTGCAGCGTCTCGCCCAGATGGCACGTGCTGCTGGCGTGCACTTAATTACGGCCACACAACGCCCATCGGTTGACGTGATTACAGGCACGATTAAAGCAAATTTTCCAAGCCGTATTTCCTTTCAAGTAACCTCGCGCATTGATAGCCGCACCGTACTTGGCGAACAGGGCGGCGAGCAACTGCTCGGCCAAGGCGACATGTTATTCATGGGCGGGGCAGGGCGCTTACAGCGTGTCCATGGCCCGTTTGTTTCGGATGAAGAAGTCGAAAAAGTAGTGAGCTTTCTTAAAAACCAAGGCGTGCCCGAATATATAGAGAGCGTAACCGAAGCTCCGGAGGAGGAAGAAGCCAACAGCAGCAAAGGCGGCGACGCGAATGAAAGTTTGTATGATCAAGCGGTTGCGATTGTAACGCGCGATGGTCGCGCTTCAACAAGCTATGTTCAGCGACGGCTCCAAATCGGCTATAACCGCGCCGCAGGACTTATCGAACAAATGGAAGAGCAGGGCGTGATCAGCGCCCCCAATCATGCAGGCAAGCGTGAAATCTTAGCAGGAAAGCATTAATGCGAAGCACAATTTTATGCGCAGCAAGATCTGTAATGATATGTGCTGCCGTGCTGTCTTTGGGGCTTGCCTTCGGCATGCGAAAAACAAATGCCCAAGAAATATTTGCTCAAAACGAAATGATACCAGAAAGCACAGCTGTTCAGGAGATGCTCCAAGCACAACAGTCGGCAACAACCAGCGCCTTAAAAAATGTCGCGGTTTATTTTGATAAACTACCCGCACTGCGGGCACGGTTTAAAATGATTGGTCCTAAAGGTAGTCTCTCGACAGGCCGGTTTTATTTCAAGCGTCCTGATCGCATGCGATTTTTATATGTCACACCGACACAACAGGTCATCACGGCCGACAGCAAATGGTTAAGCATTCAAGAGGGGCCAAAATCAGAGGCCAATCGGTACCCCATTAAGAGCTCGCCAATTGGGCAGTTTTTAAGCGAACGCAAAAAGCTCGACGAAACAGACATGTTGAGTGATGTATCTTTGAGCGAGGACCGCGTTGTGCTTACATTGCAAGACCCCGAGAAGCCCGAGGCCGGTTCCTTGAGTTTAGTTTTTGCCTATCCAAATATTCGCCTCGCAGGCTGGCAATTAATTGACGTCCAAGACCAGTTAACCCAGATTTACCTCAACGAGATTGAGGTTCTAGAAGACTTGCCAAACGAATTATTCTTCGTCGACGAGAGCGCAAAGGAATTTAATTAGCATGACAGAAGAGACATGGGATGATGACTGGCATGCGGATGCCGAGAGCCTTCAGGCGCTCGAGGCCGAATTGCCGGTCTTGAATATTCTAAGAAACTTTGCAGATGAAATGGCCAATGCAAAGTGGTTCTCAGAACTCGGTGAAGGCTTGGATGTGGAGACGCGCGCACTCTCCCAGCTTTATATTGATGGCCTAGGCATACCCGACGCGGAACTCGCCATTTTGCCAGACTGGGACGACGTTATAGATGTGGCTCAAACCTTAGACCTAAACAGCGAAGCCTGGGAGGCAGAAGAGCAATTACGCGCCGCGGTTTCTGAAGCCGCGTTACAACTGGTAACGCCTGAAGGATTACAAGTTGTCCTAACATATTTATCCGCAGCGCTTGCTGTGCCGATTAGAGATGCGGCAGAAGAGGCCCTTAGCCTGAGTGATGAAAATGCGGATACGCTGCTTGAACTTATGGTCGGCGCCGGTCAACAAGCCGCCTTCGGTGCGCTATTGGCGCTCGCTGCTGGACAAGCAGAATTTGACGGCGACGCGCCCAATGTCGAGGAAATTTCACGCCATCCGCTTTTTGTTAAATATCGCTTATTTGCAATTGGGCGCTGGCCGGTGTCTTTAACCGGACGATCATTTAATTTGTTTTGAGGGTATGGGATGCGAATAGTAAGTTGGAACATAAATTCAGTGCGCCTGCGCGCGCCACTTGTCGAAAAATTAATTGAAGAAATTAACCCCGACATTATTTGCCTTCAGGAAATTAAATGTCCCAATGACAGTTTTCCCGAAAAGCAGTTTAAGAATGTCGGGTTTGAATATAGTGCCGTCAATGGCATTAAGGGCTATCACGGTGTTGCAACACTGAGCCGCCAGCCGTTTGTCAAAACCGAGATCGTGGACTATTGCGGCAAAGGAGATGGTCGACACATTGCGACCACTCACAAGGTCGGTAAGTTAACCTTTACCCTACATAATTTTTACGTGCCTGCGGGGGGAGACGAGGCCGATCCCGAAATAAATGAGAAGTTCGCGCATAAGCTTCAGTTTTTAGACGAGATGAAAGCCCAGTTTGCCCGGGTTGAAAAGGCGACACCCATGGTGCTTGTCGGTGATTTGAACATCGCCCCCTTCGAACATGATGTTTGGTCGAGCAAACAATTAAAAAAAGTCGTTAGCCATACAGACTTGGAAAGGGAGCTTATGGGCGAGCTACGGGCGGCGGGCGATTGGGAAGATGTTGCGCGGCGCTTTGTGCCAGAAACCGAAAAACTATACAGCTGGTGGAGCTATCGTGCAAAAGATTGGGATGCAGCCGACAAAGGGCGTCGCCTAGACCATATATGGGTAACACCCGATCTATCAAAAAAAGTTGTGCGTTATGACGTGTTGCGGGCAGCGCGGGGGTGGGAACGCCCATCAGATCACGTGCCGATATTCATTGATTTGAAGTAAGCGCAACGATCTAAATTACGCTTCTTTTTTCTTAAGTGTTACAAAGTTTGCAGTTGTAGACCCCGTCGCGAGAAGGGTGCCCTCTGCGTCGCGAAGTTCGCCATCGACAAATCCCACTGAACGCCCGCGCCTTAGGACGCGGCCGATTGCATACACTGGACCAGGTCGCACCGGAGACATCATCGATACTTTAATTTCGAGTGTTGGGCTAATTTGGCCCCAATCCAGGTTAAGGCCGATTGCAAAGGCCATGGCATCGTCAAGCATGGCTGCAACCATGCCACCTTGGACGCCACCCCATTTGTTACAAAGCCGATCGCTAGCATGGAACACCATTTCAGCTAGACCCGATTGTTTGCTGACACTTAAGAGTTCCAAGCCAAGATATTCAGAGGCCGAGGATGGTTTGCGGTGTGCCGCTTGAACGTTGGGTGGCCATGCTTCAGGATCGCGCGTAAAGTCTGCCTGAGCTTCCATCAGTGCTTTAAAAGGTGATTGATCTTGCATGGGTATCTCCTATATGTTGCGCGACTTTAATCGCGACAAGGAAAAGGTGCAAGGTCAGACAAAGCGCAATTCAATACCCATAATACGCACGCGCATTAACCATTGCATTATGAGGCATGAAAAACGCCCCATGACAGAGCACGTAATGCGTGATAACAGCAATAACTATGGATAATGATATAATAGATAGTTCGGTTTGGTATGCTGAAGACCCATTCGTGCTAACACTCGATGTAGCATCAGGCGAAATCGATGACTTTCAGCATGTTAATAATGTCGTATATGTTGGGTGGATGGCCCGTGCCGCTTGGGCGCATTCAAAGGCGCTGGGGTTTGATTTTATCCGCTACCAAGAGCTCGACTGTGGGTTTGTGGTAAAGCGGCACGAAATTGATTACCGTCAAGCTTGCCCCCCAGACGAGCGCGTTGGGGTTGCAACCTGGATAAGCAAAAATGATGGGCGCTTAAACCTAAGACGTCGGTTTCAAATGTATGGCATTAAAACGCAGAAAACTCTAGCTATCGGCATGTCAGATTTTGTAACCATGCGCATAACGACCGGTAGAGCCTGTAGAATGCCAGTGGCATTCAAAGAGGGTTACCCCGCCCGTCAGGGTGTGGAGTCCGTATTCGCGGCGACCAATCGGTAACCGCCGCCATCGGTAATAATGATGGAGTTTTGTTTATCAATGTCTATTTTTTGGCGTAATCGGTAAATATGGGTCTCAAGTGTGTGGGTCGACACGCCATCAGTATACCCCCAAACCTCGTTTAGCAACACTTCACGAGAAACAACGCCGCCGCGCATGCGATGCAAATAGCGTAATATTGCTGTTTCTTTCTCGGTAAGACGAAGCTTCTCGCCATCCTCAGTTTCTAACAATTTGAGACTGGGACGCATCGTATAAGGCCCCACTTTAAGGGCCGCGTGCTCCGTCTGGTCAAGCTGACGGAGCTGAGCACGCATCCGCGCCAGTAAAACACCAAACTTAAAAGGTTTGGTTATGTAATCATTAGCGCCAGAATCTAAACCCAATATTGTATCGGCGTCAGAACTAAGGCCAGATAGGATAATAATAGGGGTTTTTAACCCCTTAGCACGCATGGCTCGGCATAACTCTCTGCCATCTTGGTCTGGCAGCTCGAGATCTAAAATGATGAGGTCATATTGATCATTAGCAGCCATATCGAGCGCAGTACTGGCATTGCCCGCAACATCCACGCTCAGCTCCTCATGAAACTCAAATTGTTCACATAAAGTCTGTGTGAACATTTCATCGTCATCTACGAGTAATATGCGATGCTTTAACGACATTTATGCGTTGCTCCCTGACCATAAGCCACTCCAGTATCAGTTATTTGCGCAAAGGCAAGGATCGATTTAGTGCTGGGACTTTATAAAATAAACCCAAAGAGCAGTTTTTCTGATTTAAGATCCGAATTAACCATATTTTAATAGTATACTAAGTCTATGTTAATAATTGACTTATGTAAACGTAGAAGATGGCGCTATCACCCAAGTCTTAACTAATGCTAAAATGTAGGTCAAAGGGCCAAAGTTTCATAAACCAGCAATTTTCATATATACACTAAGCGTGGAGGGGCAAAGCCATGCATATTCGTGTCATAGCAAGAGCCGATGCCAAAACAGGCACCTTGTCTTATAAAATAGGCAATGATGAAGATACCGAGATTAAATGTGCCATCGGCAAGGCCGGCGCATGTGAGGCAAAATCTGCCAAAGTTGAGGGTGACGGGCAAACACCCACGGGAATGTTTTCTTTACGGCGCCTCTGGTACCGCGCAGACCGCCTAACGTTGCCCGACTGTGGCATGACATGTAAAATAATTGATGAAAATGCTGGATGGTCTGACGACCCCGATGACCCAAATTATAATAAACCCATCAGAATGCCTCACCCTTTTCGCCATGAAAGCTTGTGGAGAGAGGACAGCCTATATGATGTCATCATCGAGATCGGTTACAATGACGTAACGCCCAAACCTGGACTTGGCAGCGCAATTTTCCTACACATTGAAAAAAATAACTATCAGCCCACACTTGGGTGTGTGGCTATATCGCGAGAAGACATGCTTGCCCTCATCCCGCATTTAACCCCAACCAGCACAATCGCCATAACGCTAAAAAGTTAAAGCGCTGCCGCGCGATGCCCAAATAACGCGCGCCCCAAGCGTATATGGCTTGCGCCTTGAGCAATTGCAGCCTCGAAGTCATCGCTCATTCCCATGCTGAGGCCCGATAAGCCGGCTTTATCAGCCAGTTTCTGAAGCAGCGCAAAATGCGGCGCTGGATGTTCATCAACCGGCGGTATGCACATAAGACCAATAACCGGCAAATGATATGTGTCGCGACATAGTGTGACGAATGAAAGAGCATTTTCGGGCAATATTCCTGCTTTTTGGGGTTCTGCACCTGTATTGACTTGAATAAATAACCGCGGCAAAGCAAAGCCCTTATCGCGCGCCGCGGCTAATTTTATAGCCAGCTTCTCACGATCAAGGGTTTCAATCACATCAAATACCCGTAGCGCATCCTCCACCTTATTGGTTTGCAGTGGCCCAAGCAAATGCAATTCAAGATCTGGGTATTGCGTTCGCAGATCAGGCCATTTACGGGCAGCCTCTTGCACACGGTTTTCGCCGAAAACGCGATGGCCGGCGGCCAAAAACGGCTCTATATCAGGCGTTTCAAAAGTTTTGGACACAGCAACTAGGTTAACATCCAATGGGTCTCGTGCCCATTGCCGAGCTACTGCAGAAATATGTGACTTAATCTCTTTATAATTTTTCAGCGCGTCAGACATTTTGGCCGCAATCCTATTGCTTGTTGATGGGAAAGACATCAAGCTAAAAGAGGGTAAGTCTCAGAGCAAGGATAATCGAGAGCCATGCGCATTTTCATCACGGATCAATCGCGTCAACCTGATTGGCGGATGATTATTTCCCACATGAACCAAGCTGATAAAGTGATCATCCGTGACTACGCGCATCCCAACCGCCCAGAATTGGCGGCAGAAATAGCTAATCATTGCCAGAAAAACCGAATAAAATGTGCCGTTGCAGGCGATTGGCGTTTAGCTTGGGCATTAAAGACGGGGCTTCATTGGCCGAGTAACATGGCGCGCGGTAGATCCATTCCAATACGGCCCAGACAGTTTCAGACGATGGCAGTCCATAATACGGCAGAATTAGCGCGCGCAATTTTTCACCGAGTTGATTATGCATTAATCTCGCCTATTTTCGAAACCCAAACCCATGCCATCGCAAACCCTATCGGCCCACGCGGACTATATCATCTTGCGGCCCTTGCTAAAGCCAATAATATTGTCCCTGTAGCGCTCGGCGGCGTGACGCTAGAGACCGCTCAGCGCCTGCGGCCCGTGCTCGGCCGGCGCCCCAATCTTGCCGCGATTGACGGTATACATAAGCTGTCTAGCCTTTACTTTTAGTGGGGAGCGGCATAGTTTGAAACAAATTTAAATGGGGCTCAGACCCCAAATCTCGATCGAAGAGGAATATGTAATGCGCCTATCAAAAAGCAAATCGGTTTTGCCTTCTCTAACACGTGCTGCAATTATCGGTGGCTTGAGTTTGTTTCTTATTGGTTGCGGTAAAGACTTAACGGTCGAACCAGATTATCCTGAGCGTCAAAAGACCGGCCTTGAGGGCATGGGCTCCATTCTCGACAATCAAGGCTTCTCGCTATTTAGTCGTTCAAATAGTGACACAGTGGCACCTACGCTCGCCGTAAACAGTTTTTTGTGGCGTGCCGCACTTGATACTTTTAGCTTTATGCCATTTGCAAGCGCCGACCAACTTTCTGGCGTCATTATAACCGATTGGTACATTGAACCAGGCACACCTGATGAACGCATGAAGGTTTCTGTCTTAGTGCTCGATAAAGAACTCCGCGCGGACGCATTACGCGTTACGGCCTTTCGTGAAAAAAGGACAAATTTTGGCTGGGAAAGCACACCCGTTGCAGAACAAACAAACCGATCACTTGAAGATGTCGTTTTGGTGCGTGCACGTGAATTGCGCATAGCCGATCTCGCAATACCAAAAGATTAATCCCATGTCTCAAGATCGCGAACCAACGCGCTACAATCCGGCAGAACACGAGCCGCATTGGCAAAAAGCATGGCACACGCAAGGCGCTTTCCTTGCCAGTGACCCGACGACCGACCCAAGACCCAAATATTACGTTTTAGAAATGTTCCCATATCCTTCCGGGCGCATTCATATGGGCCATGTTAGAAACTATGCAATGGGCGATGTCGTTGCACGCTTTAAAAGGGCACAAAATTTTAACGTCTTGCACCCTATGGGCTGGGACGCCTTTGGCATGCCTGCCGAAAATGCTGCCATGGAAAAAAACGTTCATCCCGGCACATGGACATATCAAAATATTGCCGTCATGCGCGATCAGTTAAAGTCTATGGGCCTGGCCATTGATTGGAGCAAAGAGCTCGCAACTTGCGACCCTGATTATTACCAACACGAACAAGCTATGTTCTTGGACTTTCTAGATGCCGGCCTCGTCGAGCGCCGCGATAGTAAGGTCAATTGGGACCCAGTCGACCAGACCGTTCTCGCCAATGAACAAGTTATAGATGGCAAGGGATGGCGTTCTGGCGCCGAAGTAGAACAACGTAATTTAACTCAGTGGTTCTTGAAAATTACAGATATGGCGCCCGACCTTTTAGATGGTCTTGAGAAGCTTGACCGATGGCCCGAAAAAGTGCGCGTCATGCAAGCCAATTGGATTGGGCGCTCAGATGGTCTTCAGTTTGCTTTCGCAATAGACCAATCAAGTGCCCCAATGAAATCGATAGAGGTTTATACAACCCGACCAGACACTTTATTCGGAGCAAGTTTTTGTGCGGTGTCTCCGGATCATCCGCTGGCCAAAGCCTTAGCTGAAAAAAATCCCGAGATTAGCGAATTCCTGAAACGTTGCGCAGCGCGCGGCACCAGCGTTAGCGATATTGAAAGCGCTGAAAAAGAAGGCGTCGATACCGGACTTACAGTCACGCATCCACTTGACGCAGATTGGCACCTGCCTGTTTTTATCGCCAATTTTGTTCTGATGGATTATGGCACTGGAGCTATTTTTGCGTGCCCTGCCCACGACCAAAGGGACCTAGACTTTGCGCGTAAATACGGATTACCCGTTACACCTGTGGTTTTACCATCTGGACTGGACGCAAGCACCTACGAACTTAAAAACAAAGCCTTCACCGGAGATGGCACGCTGATAAACTCACGTATGCTCGACGGCCTAACCCCGGAAGAGGGGCGCAAACAAATTATTGATTTGTTTGAGCGCGAAAACACGGGCACGCGGCGGATCAATTACCGATTAAGGGATTGGGGGATTTCGCGGCAACGCTATTGGGGTTGCCCGATCCCGGTCATTCACTGTTCTGGATGCGGTGTGGTGGCTGTGCCACGCCAAGACTTGCCGGTAATCTTGCCTGAAGACGTTAGCTTTGAGCGCCCCGGAAACCCATTGTCGCATCACCCAACATGGAAACATGTGGCGTGCCCAAAATGCGGGAAAGAAGCCCAGCGTGAAACGGATACATTCGATACATTTATCGATAGTAGTTGGTATTTCGCTCGCTTCACATCACCACAGGAAGCCCGCCCAACCGATCCCGCAATCGCCGGAGCTTGGTTGCCAGTGGACCAATATATTGGTGGTATTGAGCATGCAATCTTACACCTTTTATATGCGCGCTTCTTTACACGCGCTATGCGCAAAGTGGGGCACGTTAATGTCGAAGAGCCTTTTGATGGGCTGTTTACGCAAGGCATGGTTAATCACGAAACATATAAATCAGCCGCTGGGCAGTGGCTCTCGCCCGATGAGGTCATATTAGAGGGCGATGGTAAAGCTCACTTGAAAGAAGACCCGGCACAAAGTGTTAGCATTGGTGGCATCGAAAAAATGTCGAAATCTAAGCGCAATGTAATTGACCCAACACATATCATTGGTCGCTACGGCGCCGACACAGCCCGCTGGTTCATGTTGTCGGACTCGCCACCAGAACGCGACGTGCAATGGACCGAAGCTGGAGTTGAAGGTGCATGGCGTTTCGTTCAGCGCATTTGGCGCTTGGTCAACCAGATCGTTGAAGAGAGTGACGCCGCTAATGGCCAAAAACCAAGTGGCGAAAAAGCCTTGGCTTACTATAAGGCTGCGCATGTCGCGCTTCATCATGTAACAGACGACCTGCAGCATTTGGCTTTTAATCGTGCCGTTGCGCGAATATATGAACTCGCAAATGCGCTCGGCGACAATGACGCCCGTGACAACGAAGCTAAAGCCACACGTCGCGCAGCGTGTCAAATTTTGGTGACACTCATAGGGCCGATGATGCCACATCTAGCGGAAAGTTGCTGGCGCCTTCTAGGCAATGAAACATTGCTGGCAAACGAACACTGGCCATTAGCCGATGAGAGCGTTTTAGTAGCAGATACATTATTATTGCCGATTCAAATTAACGGTAAAAAAAGAGGGGAAATAACGGTTCCCCAAACAGCAGATAAGTCTATGATTGAAACATTGGTCATGGCAGATGAAAAAGTGGAGCAAATAATCGATGGGCGCGACATTACAAAAATTATTATTGTGCCGGGGCGCATTGTTAATCTCGTCATTAAAGGGTAGTGGCCATCGGCTCATCATTCTATCAAGCCTGATCATGGTTTCGGCTTGCGGTTTTACGCCCATGTATCAGTCGGGCATGATGGATAAAGTCAGCGTCTATTTGCTGGAGGTGACGGGCGACAACGCGACAGCCATAAAACGTCAGTTAAGCGAGACAGTCACTTATTCCGACACGGCCCGTTTATCATTGAGTGTCGTCGTTAAGGAGATCGTCTTTGAAGAGAATATCGACCAAAACCGGTATGGCGCGCGAGAAACAGTCCGTACGACTGTGACCTATACAATTTATGATCGGGAAACAAACACCTCATCAACGGGCAGCTTTACTGAGCAGAAGAGCTATACGATGGCGGACTCTGAAATAAGCTCGCGGCTAGAGCAAACAAATGCTCGGTTCTCAATTTCAGAAAACATTATTGGCCGCGTGCAAACAAAACTACTAGATGCTGAAAAATCAAAATGAAGCTAGCTGCCGGTAAAGTCGACAGCTATATCAAATCCTTCTCTGCGTCCGAAGGCAAAGGCAAGATTATCCTCCTTTATGGCAGAGACCAAGGCGCCGTGCACGACACAGCCTCGGAACTCAGGCGTATTTTTCTAGGGCCCGATACGGACCCAATGCAACGTATTGACCTATCAGAAAACGAACTTTCTTCTGACCCAGCAAAGCTTACCGATGAAGCCAATAGCATATCAATGTTTGGCGGTGACAAAGTCATTATTATTCGTGGGGATAAAGATGGAACCCGCAAAGCCATTGAAAACTACCTGGCCATTGGCGTCAGCATGGAAACACTTGTCATCATCGAAGCCGGTAACCTGACCCCCAGCTCTGGAATTAGAAAACTTATTGAAAAAGATAATAATGGGCTAGCGCTCCCTTTTTACGAACCAGATATTCGCGACATTGAGGCTCTTATTCGCGCGATGCTCCTTGAGGAAGGCTTTAAGATTGAAAGTAGCGCAATGTCCGAGCTTGCCAATATGCTCGGTGCCGATAGAGGCGTCGCGCGCCGAGAAATAGAGCGACTAATTCTATTTAAAGGGCCTAAAGGGCTACACGAAAACCGCGCAGCGATGATCACCATCGACGATGTTATTGTAGCCATGCACGATCAAAGCCATGCCAGCCTTGATGGCTTGATAGACGCTGTCGCGCTAGGTGACGTAGACCGCGCAGATAAAACTTGGGGGCGGCTAATTCTCATGGGAACACGACCAGAAGGAGCTATTTCGGCGATCCGGCGGCATTTCCAAACCCTCCACATTGCATTAGGCAATATAGAGAGCGGCATGCCACGCGCAGACGCACTTTCGGCATTTCGACCACCGCTACATTTTAAGCGTCGACCCCTCGTCGAACGCCAATGTGGCCTATGGTCCAGACGAAAAGTCGAAACAGCACTCGAAATCTTACATGAGACGGAGCGGGAATGTCGTCAGACTGGGGTGAGGGGTGAGACCAGGACGGCCTATAATTTGTTAAGGCTCGCGCGCGCCGCACGTCGTTAGCGGGTAACTTAATTAGCCAGCCAATAAACGCCGAATAACATCGTCTAACTGCTCAAGCGTCTTATAACTCACACTTAGGCAACCACCTTTACCGGTATCATCAATCGAGACAGATAATCCCAAGCCATCACTAAGGGTTTTTTCGAGTGCCTGGGTATCAGCGTCTTTTTCGGGCGCTGGGCCCTTTGCTTTTGAGGTTACTCTACCTGCCTTTATCTGTGTCGTTAACTTCTCAACATCACGAACCGACAAGCCATCGCTTATGATTTTACGCGCCAACGCGACTGCATCTTCGCGTCCAATCAGAGCGCGTGCGTGACCTGGGCTTAAGGCCCCACTCACGACAAAGTCGCGCACCGCCTTGGGGAGCGCGCTTAACCTCAGCGTATTAGCAATATGGCTACGGCTTTTCCCGATAACTTTTGCCAAGGCATCTTGCGTATAGGCAAATTCATCCATCAAACGCTGAAACGCCTCGCCTTCCTCAATTGCATTCAAGTCGGCGCGCTGAACATTTTCAATGATGCCTATTTCAAGCGCTTCACGGTCGCTGAGCGCCTCAACAATGACCGGCACATCGTGGAGGCCGGCGCGTTGTGCGGCACGCCACCGTCGCTCACCCGCGACAATTTCATAGATCCCATCTGTCGCAGCGCGCACCAAAAGCGGTTGCAAGACACCCTTTTCTTTCAATGACTTAGATAAGGACTCGAGATCTCCATCGTCGAAGTTTTGGCGCGGCTGGAACTTGCCCGGTACAAGCTGGTCAACGCCCAGGCGCATATAGGGACCTTGTGTCACGACTGCACTTTTTTTCTGGCCTCCACTTTGGGGTACATCACCTGTCGAGGTCACTGGAGTGCTGGGTTTGGCTTCTCCTGCATCGCCTATCAAAGCTGATAGACCGCGGCCTAATCCTCTCGGCTTACTCATGATTGATTAGTCCCATTATTTTGGTTTTCCTGTCGGGCGCTCTTCGCGCTTAAAATCGGCATTTCGCGTCTTACAAGTTCAGAGGCGAGTTTCATATAAGCAATACTACCCGCGCATTTGTGATCATATAACAATGCCGGCTTGCCATGAGATGGCGCCTCGGACAAACGCACATTGCGGGGTATAAGTGTCTTGTATACCAAATCGCCAAAATGACCTCTAACATCCTCCTCAACCTGCGTAGATAAATTATTCCGCGGGTCATGCATTGTTAGTAGGATGCCTTGAATATCAAGCTTAGGGTTTAGCGTATTTTGAACTTGCTCAATCGTTGCCACAAGTTGGCTCAAACCCTCCAAAGCAAAAAATTCGCACTGTAAAGGCACAAATATCGATTGGGCGGCAACCATCGCGTTAAGCGTTAACATATTGAGGGATGGCGGACAGTCAATAAAGACGTAATTATAATGTTCACCAGTGTCAAAATGAGCCGTCAGCGCATCTTTCAAGGCATACAGGCGCCGCGCATTATCGGCCAGCTCAACCTCGACACCCAAGAGGTCCATACTCGCAGGAATTAGATCCAGACCGGGCACAAGTGTCTGATATATAACATCTTTTGCCAAAACCTCACCCAACATAAGGTCAAAGCTCGTTAGTGTGCGAGCTTCTGGGTCGAGCCCTAAACCCGTGCTCGCATTGCCCTGGGGATCGAGATCTACGAGCAAAACACTCTCACCAATTGCCGCAAGCGCTGTCGCCAAATTAATTGCTGTTGTCGTTTTACCGACACCGCCCTTTTGATTAGCGACGGTTAAAAGGCGCGGCTTTCTTTGCGCAGGAAGCGATGGCATTGATTGCGGAATTGTTGTTTCTGACAAGGCGAAATCTCCATCTTCGTAGACCATACTAGTCGCTTGGCGAACTTATTTAAAGGTTTTCCAGCGCCCGCGGTGATAATTGTGTGAGTTTTATGATACGCGCATCGGGGTTTGTTACACTTTGGTGCAAATCATAGCTCAAAACCCATTTCTGGGCGGCCTCGACAAGCTCCCGATCCCAATTCTGACCCTTTGGAAATAAACCGACCGTATGTCCATGAAAAAAGCCGGCCGATAGCGATAGTAATTTAGGCATCGGCGCCAAAGCGCGCGCTGAAACCACGTCCACAGAGCCAACATCATGAGACGTCACGTCTTCAATACGCTTATTAATAACCACAGCACGTGCTGGCACTTCGCGTAAAGCCGCCTGAAGAAAGCTTGCCTTGCGTTTATCACTCTCGACGAGATATACAGTACCCTGAAACCTATTGCTAAATGCGATAATCAAACCGGGAAACCCAGCCCCACTCCCGAGATCGATCCATGTCTGCGCTCCGTCCGGTGCTAGACCAGCCAATTGAAGGCTATCCGCCGCGTGTCTTCCCCAAAACTCATTGAGGGTCGCGGGCCCAACGAGATTAATCTTCGCTTGCCACTTTCTTAATAAAGCCTCAAAAGTCAGAAACCGTACCATTGTTTCACGTGAAACATCAAAGGCGGTTTGGAAAGCAGCAAAATCCATTGACATTAGATAACGCTATTCAGCCGCTAACGCGGCTTTTTTAGCAATATGTAGGAGTTGAGTTAAAGCCGCTGGCGTCATACCATCAATACGTGCCGCTTGGCCGAGTGTAAGGGGCCTAGCCGCAGCTAGTTTTTGGCGTATTTCGGTGGCCAAGCCCTCCACCGCCAAATAATCAATATCAACCGGTAAAACAAAGCCTTCGTCCCGACGAAAAGCCGCAATATCTGCTTTCTGGCGGTCTATATAGCCCGCATATTGAGCGTCAATCTCAATCTGCTCTCGAATATCCGGCGCCCATTGGCCTAGCTCTGGCCATATATTCTTTAAGGCATCAAACTCTACGCTAGGATGTCCAAGCAAATCAATAACATCGCGCCGAACCCCATCTGCATTAATGTGAAGATTGTGCTTGCCGGCCTCATTGGGAGTCATGGTCAGTTTACCCGCCAGGTCGCGTGCCTGGACCAAACGATCCATTTTAGCCTCAAAGCTGTTTTGCCGTTCCCTGCCAACAATGCCGGCAGAGACGCCTTTAGGCGTTAAGCGTTGGTCGGCATTATCCGCCCGCAGGCTCAGCCGGTACTCTGCGCGCGCTGTAAACATTCGATAAGGCTCACTTACACCCTTCGTTACTAAATCATCTATCATAACGCCAATATAAGCTTCCGCCCGATCAAAGATAACAGCATCCTGATCACCCGCCGCGCGCGCAGCGTTTAGACCAGCAACAAGGCCTTGCCCAGCGGCTTCTTCATATCCGGTTGTTCCGTTTATCTGACCTGCTAGATATAAGCCCTTGATTTTCTTGCTTTCTAGGCTCGGCAGCAACTCTCGCGGATCCACATAATCATATTCAATCGCATAACCCGGCCGCATAATACGCACATTCTCCAGCCCCGGTATGGTACGAATGAAAGCATCTTGTATATCGGCTGGAAGTGATGTTGAAATGCCATTTGGATAGACCGTCACATCATCCAAACCCTCGGGCTCAAGGAATATTTGGTGGCGCATGCGATCTGGGAAACGCACGACCTTATCTTCGATTGACGGGCAGTATCTTGGTCCCACCCCCGCAATTTGGCCCGAATAAACAGCAGACTTCTCTACATTTTCAGCAATAAAACGAATTGTTTCTTCTGTCGTACCTGTAATATGACAAACTGTTTGAGGCGTCGAAATTTTTTCTGTTAAGAAGGAAAATGGCGTTGGCGGATCATCAGCCGGCTGAGCTTCCAGAATATCCGTATTAATGGTCGTCCCATCTAGTCGCGCCGGCGTGCCGGTTTTAAGGCGTCCCATATCCAAATTAAGAGCATATAACCGCTCGGATAACTTTTTAGCCGGCTCTTCACCATGGCGCCCCGCAGGAAAACGCTCCGAGCCGATATGAATAATACCGTCAAGGAATGTTCCCGTTGTTAGAACGACTGATTTGGTACGATAAATAATACCATCTGCGGTTTCAACAGCGGTCACCACCCCATCAACCATATGGATATCATCAACAGCACCGGCCAAAACCGTCAGGTTTGCCGTCTCAGAAATGGCTTTTTGCATCGCCAAGCGATAAAGCTTGCGGTCAGCTTGAGTGCGCGGCCCCCGGACTGCTGGTCCTTTGCGCCGGTTTAACATCCTAAACTGAATGCCCCCCGCATCTGCGACGCGACCCATGTAACCATCTAAAGCATCAATTTCGCGAACCAAATGTCCTTTTCCAACCCCGCCAATCGCTGGGTTACATGACATTTCACCAATTGTTTCCATTTTATGGGTCAGTAATAATGTTCGAGCACCTTGGCGCGCTGCGGCACCAGCCGCCTCACAACCCGCATGGCCGCCGCCAATGACAATAACATCCCAAAACTGACTATGTATAATACTCATAAGACCGCTTTTAGCTCCTCGGCAAGCAGCACGCAAGCTGCCTTTTCCTGCCATTGTTTCACGTGAAACATTCGAGACCTATTTTCCGATACAAAAATCGGCAAAAACAATATCTAACAGGGCATCGATATCGACCGACCCCGTAATCCTGCCTAGAGCGCGGCTCGCTAGCCGCACGTCTTCCGCAGCCAACTCCAGCCCCACCTCTCGCGCCACCAATGCGCGCCCAAGATGAATAACTGCCTCCTCTAGCGCATTACGATGACGCGCACGCGTTAAAACGGGGCGCTCGCTGACGCCGAACCGCGCCGCAACAGACGCTTCTAAAATGGCGACAAAGCGATCAATACTCGCCTTCTGGTGTGCACTGACGAGCACCGTCTGTAAGCCCTCGGCCATGGCTTCGGGTAAAACAGCATTGTCCGAGACTAAATCCTGTTTATTCTGCAACCAAAAATCGCCGCTCCGCATGAAGGTCAAGGCCTCATCTTGTTCTAAGGGCGCATCATAGGATGTCACAAGCAACCTAATATCTGCTTCTTGGGCGCGAACCCGCGCCCGCCGAACACCCTCGACCTCTATATCATCATTTGTATCGCGCAGACCGGCCGTGTCGGACAGGGTAACAGGCACACCACTTAAGACCAAAGCCACCTCGACAACATCACGAGTAGTCCCCGCACGCGCCGACACAATCGCCGCATCTCTTCCCGCTAACGCATTGATAATGCTAGACTTTCCTGCATTTGGCGGTCCAATTATAGCGATTGATAAACCATCACGTAGCCTCTCACCGCGCACGTCACCAAGGTGGGCTTGGATGCTGCTTAGTAACTCTTCGACGCGATCGAGAGCGCTCTGACCTAACCCCCCTGGTAAATCTTCATCTGCAAACTCAATATCAGCCTCTAAATGCGCGAGCGCTGATTTTAATCTATCTCGCCAACCTTCGTAAAGGTCCCGCAACCGGCCTTGCATTTGTCTCAAGGCTTGGCTTTGTTGCGCCGACGTTTCGGCGTCAATCAGGTCAGCGATACCTTCGGCCGACGTCAGATCAAATCTTCCATTCAAAACCGCCCGCCGCGAAAACTCGCCGGCCTCGGCTGGACGCAGACCCTCCAACTTAGCTAATGCGGATAAAACGCTATCGGTTACAGCAATGCCGCCATGCACATGAAGCTCAAGGCAGTCTTCGCCAGTAAAGCTTGACGGACCGGGCATCCACAATACCAAAGCCTCGTCAAGCGTAACCCCCGTTTGCGGGTCTTTCAAGTGGCGCGTGCGGGCCTGCCGCGCCTCAGGGCGAGACACCCCCGACAATACATCAAGGGCATACCCAGCGCGCGCGCCACTCACACGTATGACCGCCAAAGCCCCGCGTCCAGGGGCTGTTGCTAAAGCAAAGATTGTCACACTCAAATTCCTCTATTTAGCCCGATCAATTTAACTGGTCTTATCGCGATGATGATGTAATTTACATAGCATGCCAAAAGAAAACCTTCTACGCCTCGAAGCAAGCCCTTATTTGCGACAACACGCCGACAACCCTGTCCATTGGGCACCTTGGGGCGACGCTGCATTGGCAGAAGCCAAGGCGCGCAATGTACCTATCTTGCTTTCAGTCGGCTACGCTGCATGCCACTGGTGTCACGTGATGGCCCACGAAAGCTTTGAGGACCAAAGTGTTGCAGACATTATGAACGAACATTTTGTCTGCATTAAAGTTGACCGCGAAGAGCGACCAGATATCGATGATATTTACATCACCGCGCTTTCCTTAATGGGTGAACAAGGCGGCTGGCCGCTCACCATGTTTTTAGATGGAGAAGCGCAACCCTTCTGGGGCGGAACATATTTTCCAAAAGAGGCCGCACATGGCCGCCCTGGCTTTAAGCAACTTATGCTCGAAATTTCTCGCGCCTATCAAAATAATGCACCGCAAATCGCTACCAATAGCAAAGCTGTCGTTGACGGATTACGCGCGCGTGCGCTGGCAGATAGCGCCGCCGACTACCCTACCGATGTGCCCTCGCGCGCCATGCGCGCTCTAGCCGCACATATAGACCGCGACCATGGTGGCATCGGTGGGGCCCCAAAGTTCCCGCAGGCAAGTTTGTTTAGATTTCTAATAGAGCAATCGACTTATGAACAAGATGCAAATAGTGGGGAGCTGTGTCTCCACAGCTTGAGACAAATGTGCCGAGGCGGGATTTATGACCATATTGGCGGCGGATTTGCGCGCTACACGGTTGATGCTGAATGGCTCATCCCACATTTTGAAAAAATGCTTTACGATAACGCTTTACTGATAAGCCTTTTATGCGCAGGTTTTAAAAAAAGCCCAGACCCGATTTTCGAGCATCACATCTGCGAGACAATTGAATGGCTCGAGAGAGAAATGCGCGATGACGCATCCGGCGCTTTCACGTCTAGTCTCGATGCTGATAGCGAGGGCGAAGAGGGAAAGTTTTACGTTTGGCATTGGAACGATTTGGTTCAGGCGCTGGGCGAGGATCATGAGGCCTTCGCCGCGACGTATGGTTGCGCGCCCACAGGTAACTTCGAGGGCAATAATATTCCCAACCTGCTCTCCACACCAGCGGGGAGCCTGCGTACAGATGATCCCGTCATCGAAAAAGCGCGCGATACGCTTTTCCAAGCACGCGCACACCGCGTTAGGCCCGGGCGAGACGACAAAGTCCTTGCAGATTGGAATGGCATGGCCGTAGCCGCTTTATGCGAAGCCGCGGATCTATTCGGCCGTCGAGATTGGCTGGATTTGGCTATTGCTGTTTTTGACGCAGCACTCGCGCTTTTAGAAACTGACGACAAAATCATGCATAGCGCCTGCGGCGACGTACGATTGGACATCGGTCTTGGCGAGGATTATGTCCACATGGCCGAGGCCGCTCTGGCATTATTTTCGTCAACCGGCGACGTCACTTATTTAGCCAAAGCTCAAACTTTTATGGCCTCTCTCGTTAAATATCACGACAGCGGGCGCGGCTACAGTTCCGCACCAACCACGCGCCAAGACGTACTTGTCCATAATCGACCAATCTTCGACGGTGCTGTGCCAAGCCTAAACGGAACCGCCCTTTGGGTGTTATCTAGCATCGCTCATATTACCGGCGACCCCAAAGACTATGAACGCGCCACTACGCAACGTCATCTCTTTTCGGGACACTTAACACGCGCTTACACGCAAATGCCTCAATTTATGCGCGGCGCTCATCGTTTAAACAGCGCCATATGTGTGGCCATTATTACACCTCACTTCGCCGATGCGAATTACCGACTACTGCATCAAACAGTTGCTCAGACCGCCCGCCCAGACATCATCACTGCACCCTATCTGGAAAGTACCCTTAACGACCTGCCGAACAGCCACCCTGCCTTTGGTAAAAAATGCATCGATGGCTTACCAACAGCCTATATATGTGGGCGCGGTCAGTGCTTGGAGCCCGTTACCTCAATTGAGAACTTGAAAGAAGTTTTGGCAACGCCTAACCTGTTTACAATATAAAACCAGCGGAGACTGCAATGAGCTACATTTCTATTCAAACGCCAGATGGCAGTTTTAATGCCTATATCGCTATTCCAGAGGCAGGCGCTGGGCCCGGCATTGTCGTGGTACAAGAAATATTCGGCGTTAATGCAAATATTCGCTCAATCGCCGACCATCTTGCTGAAAAAGGTTATGTTGCTATCTGCCCAGACCTCTTTTGGCGTATTGAGCCAGGCGTCGATATCACGGACAAGACCGAAGCCGAATGGGCAAAGGCTTTCGATCTCTTTGGCAAATTCGACGCAGACAAAGGGACTGAAGATATCCAAGCGTCGATCACGGCTCTTCGCAATCATTCCGCATGCAATGGCAAGGTTGGGGTTATGGGTTATTGCCTTGGTGGTAAAATGGCTTATCTCGCCGCGTGCCGTACCGATGCCGACGCAAGTATCGGGTATTACGGAGTCGGCATCCAAGACATGCTCGACGAAGCGTCTCAAATTTCAAAACCTCTTATGCTTCATATTGCTGGGCTCGATAAATTCGTCCCTCCTGAAGCGCAGGCCGAAATTGAATCCCGTCTCGGTGGTCACAAATTAATAACCCTGCATATTTACCCGGACGATGACCATGCTTTCGCCCGCGAGGGCGGTGAACATTATAGTGCCCAATCAGCATCTATTGCTAATCAAAGAAGTTTTGATCTTTTAGCCAACGCGTTGCATAACGATTAAATTATATAACGGTAAATGTATCTTCTTAACCCTGCTCGATTATGTGTTCATCGAGTCAAAGAACTCATCATTTACCTTGGTCTGTTTAAGCTTATCAAGAAGGAACTCGATCGCATCGACAGTGCCCATTGGATTCAAGATGCGGCGAAGCACATAAATTTTGCTCAAAGTGGCGCGATCCACCAGTAACTCTTCCTTCCGTGTGCCGGACTTCATGATATCAATCGCAGGGAAGACCCGCTTATCAGAAATTTTACGATCAAGAACAATCTCAGAGTTACCCGTTCCTTTAAACTCTTCAAAGATAACTTCATCCATGCGGCTCCCCGTCTCAATAAGAGCCGTTGATATAATGGTGAGAGAGCCACCCTCTTCAATATTACGCGCCGCGCCGAAAAACCGCTTAGGCCGCTGCAAAGCATTGGCATCAACACCACCTGTAAGCACCTTACCTGAAGAGGGCACGACAGTATTATAAGCCCGACCCAGCCGCGTAATACTATCCAATAATATTACGACATCTCTACTGTGTTCGACCAACCGTTTGGCTTTCTCAATAACCATCTCAGCAACTTGAACATGGCGCGTTGCGGGCTCATCAAATGTTGAGGACACAACCTCACCACGCACACTTCGCTGCATGTCCGTAACTTCCTCTGGACGCTCATCAATCAAGAGTACAATCAAATAACACTCCGGATGGTTTTCGGCTATTGACTGCGCGATGCTCTGCATCAAAACTGTTTTACCTGTTCTTGGCGGCGCAACAATCAAAGCGCGCTGACCTTTACCCAATGGCGCAACAATATCAATAACCCGACAGGACATATTTTTATTTGTCGGGTCTTCAATTTCCATGCGGAAATGTTCATCAGGATAAAGCGGTGTTAGATTGTCGAAATGAACCTTCTGGCGCGCTTTTTCAGGGTCTTCAAAGTTTATTTTGTTTACTTTAACCAATGCAAAATAGCGCTCACCATCGCGAGGGCTCCTAATGTCTCCTTCAACAGTATCCCCTGTCCGTAAACCAAACCGTCGAATCTGCGAAGGACTAACATAAATGTCATCTGGACCTGGGAGATAATTCGCGTCTGGCGATCGCAAGAAACCAAATCCATCTTGCAAGACCTCAACCACACCCTCTCCCAGAATATCAACGCCATCCTCAGCGTATTTTTTCAAAATCGCAAACATCATGTCTTGCTTGAGCATTGTTGATGCATTTTCGATTTCATTCTGCTCTGCGATTGCAAGCAGATCAGTTGCTGGTTTGAGTTTTAAATCTTGGAGTTTAACTTGATCCATGGGTCACCAAAATGGAAGAAACGAGAGCGGGAAAAATTGTCACCGCTTAATCATTTGAGGAAAGGAAACACGGATAAGGCCCCGTGTTGCATGTGGTTATATCACAGAAAACGTAAACGTCTAAGAAATTTTGTAATGAAGCTAATTAACTATTAAAAAGGCCTGACAATAACCATAATAACAATAATAACCGTCAATATTGGTGGAATTTCATTAATCTTACGATAAAACGAGCTAGGCCTGTCCACCTGTCCTGCTGCCAATTTTTTACGGGTGCTGGATAAAAAGCCATGAAATCCCGACATTAGAATAACTGCAACAAATTTAATCCAAAACCAATACCCAATCATGTCGAAGAACCCTGGCCTTATCATTAAAATAATTGCGAAAATCCACGAGGCAATCATTGCGGGATTCATAATGATTTTTAAAAGCTTGTGCTCCATTGTAACGAACGTACCTACGGCACCTCCGTTTTCATGGGCTTCACAATGATAAACAAACAAGCGCGGTAAATAATACATTCCCGCCATCCAAAACATGACGGATATAAGGTGAAACGCTAAAAGCCAGCGGTAATATTCAGCTATAAGTTCCATCATTCTGAACCTTTTCTAATATAGTTGACCATATCACTGACATGCTGTGGCGGTGTTTGAGGTACAATACCGTGACCCAAATTAAAAATGTGCTTTCTGCCTGCGAGCGCACGACGAATTCGATCAATGTCATTAAACATCTTGGAACCACCAGCAACCAATATCTCTGGCGCTAGATTTCCCTGAATAACGATCTTTTCATCCAGCGTGTCTGCTAATTTTGTTAAATTACAATATTGATCAACAGATAGACCATTTATACCTGTTTCACGCACATATGTTGGTAAGTCATAGTCTGTCGCACGGGGAAACCCAATAATAGGAACATTAATTCCTCTCTTTCTGAGCGTCTTTACAATATGTTGGACAGGCAAAATACAAAATTCCTCGAAGTCTTTTCCCGTTAAGCTACTCGCCCAACTTTCAAAAATTTGCAATACCTCGGCGCCACTTCGAACTTGCTTTTCTAAATAATCACACGTGGCATTTGCGATATAATTTATAATTTCACTAAATTTCTGGCGGTCTCTGACCATTAAATCTCTAGCCGGGGCTTGATCTGGCGTTCCGCGCCCAGCAATCATGTAGCTGGCAACCGTCCACGGCGCCCCTGCAAATCCAATGAGCGTCGTTTCCTCAGGCAAACTTTTAGATAATCTTGATAAAGTCTCGTATATGGGCGCTAAATGGCTGTGTAAGTTATTATTCGTCAAATCTTCAATATTAGAAATTGGCTCTAATCGAGGCCCCTCGCCGTCTTCGAACCATAGTTTTTGTCCAAGTGCTTGTGGAATGAGCAAAATATCCGCAAATACAATCGATGCATCAAAATTATAACGTCTAATGGGTTGTAATGTAACTTCTTCGGCTAATTCAGAATTATAGCAAAGTTCTAGAAACGAACCTGCTTTTGCACGCGTTTCCCTATATTCAGGAAGATAACGACCTGCTTGGCGCATGAGCCAAATAGGAGGTGTTTTTAAAGGCGTATTGTTGGAGAAAAGCGAAATGACTGTTTTTTTCATAGTCTATATATATATAAAAAGGATAGTAGTTGTAGTAGGTAAGGTGAGTTTCTGTGGATTATTTAGTTTAACCAAAAACATCCACAGACCGATGAGAGGCCGAACGTGCTGTTAATAGCGGGGAAAACTAAGACCGGTAAAACAAGCATTGTGGATGGATAGTTGTAAAGCTGGCAAAGCTTCAAGATATTTAAAATTTAATGCATTTTAAAAATGGGGATAGTGGGGATAAAAACGTGTTCTCAGAGCCTTAAACATAATTCTTTTTATGCACAGGACAAAATTTGATTTAATAAATGACCTATAAGTAACCTTGGGTCTTTGTGTCAGTGGGGATTAAAATCAAGCCTTGCCATAATGAGCGGTTTTATCCACTTTGTTAACAGGTTGCCTCTTTTTTGATCGGTTAGATTTTGCCCAATAAACAGACGTTTCATTTACACCTTATTTCTGACAGTACTGGTGAAACTGTTAACGCTCTTGCGCGGGCCGTTAGTGCTCAGTTCGAAAATGTCAGACCATTAGAACACGTCTATGGGTTGGTTCGGGGCGAGAAACAGCTAGAGCGTACTTTGGCAAATATCAGCCTCTATCCAGGCCCGGTGTTTTTCTCAATTATCAACATAGAATTGCGTCAGCGATTAGAGAGCGCCTGTCTGAAGCTGCACGTGCCTTGCATGTCTGTCCTCGACCCATTTATTACGCCCATGGCGACCTTCTTAAATTTAGCCGTAAGCGGCAAGGCTGGCTCCAAGCAAGCCATGGACACAGAATATTTCGCGCGCATTGAAGCGCTCAATTTCACCATGATGCATGATGATGGGCAAAGCCAAGGGGATTTGAATAAGGCAGACATTATTTTAACCGGAGTTAGTCGAACATCTAAAACACCGACCTGTATGTATTTGGCTAATCGTGGTTTTAGAGCTGCGAATGTGCCGCTTGTTCCTGGCATTGACCCGCCTGAAGAGCTTATGTCCGTCACCACACCTTTGGTTGTTGGGCTCACATTGTCGACGGAGCGATTAAGACAGATCCGCAAAAACCGATTGATCACCTTGAATGAAAACCAAGAAACAGATTATATCGACCCAGAAATTGTTCAGCGTGAAATTACGGAGGCACGTCGCTTGTGCGCACGCAAGGGTTGGCCGGTCATCGATGTGACGCGGCGTTCTATTGAAGAGGTGGCCGCTGCTGTTTTAAACATGCATCAAGAGCATATCGCAAAATCACTTGGCGGAGATGGCCGATGAGCACCCATGACTTAGAAATAAAACTTATTTTGGCATCTGGTAGCCTTTCGCGTGCGACCATTTTAAGTCAAGCGGGAGTGCCCTTTGAAAAACGCGTGTCAGGCGTCGATGAAGATAAGTTAAAAACAGAACATGCCGGGGAGCCAGCAGAGCTTGCTTGTGCTTTGGCCCAAGCAAAGGCCCAAGCTGTGAGTGAAAAAGATGGGCTTTTCGTTTTGGGAGCCGACCAGTTATTGCTTTGCGATGGGCGATTATTTGATAAGCCTCAGTCGGTTGATGAGGCGCGCATAAATTTAAATTTTTTAAGCGGAAAAACACACTATTTAATAAATGGCTTGTCACTTTGTTGCGATGGTCACGAAATTTGGTCATTTACAAACCATGTCGCGCTCACAATGCGTGCTCTCTCTGAAAGCTTCCTCGATCATTATTTGGCCGTAGAGGGAGAGCGCATTCTTTCTTCTGTCGGTTGTTATCGGCTTGAGGCAATGGGCGCACAGCTCTTTACTAAAATTGATGGCGACTATTTTTCAACTCTCGGGCTTCCGCTTTTGCCTTTACTGGAAGAGTTGCGTCAGCGCAGTGTTGTCCAAAAATGACTGATTTATCGACTTTTAAGGCCGGCATCATTGGCTGGCCCGTTTCTCACTCTCGCTCGCCGCTTATTCATAATTATTGGCTCGAGAAACATGGCATCTCAAGCCAATATGGACGCTACCCCATCGACCCTAATGATGACTTCAAGGCTGCCCTTGGTCACCTAATAGCTGCGGGATGGTCTGGCGCTAACGTTACTGTGCCGCATAAAGAAAATGCTTATCGCGTTTCTGATCAACTCAGTGACACGGCGCTTCAACTCGGAGCCGTAAACATATTGCGGTTTGATAATGGTCTTATCATCGGCGACAATTCAGATGGATATGGTTTTATGGCTAACCTCATTGCAGGAACCTCGGTCGAAGATTGGAATGGCAAAATAATAAATATTCTTGGTGCGGGCGGCGCGGCGCGTGCGATCATCGTGGCGCTGGCGCAAGCCGGGGTGGGTGAAATCCGTGTTTATAATCGTAGCCGTGAGCGCGCTGAAGCAATGGGGACGCTTGCATCTAATGTGCTGGTTCGTGACTGGCCGGCACGGCACGAGGCATTAAAAGATTGCGATCTCTTGGTCAACACGACCAGTTTGGGTATGGTTGGGCAGCCAGCGCTTGAAATTGATCTAGGCCATATGCAGGGTACTGTCTGCGATATTGTTTATGCGCCTTTGGAAACACCGCTTTTAACCCGAGCGCGCGCGCTCGGGCTCGTATCAATCGATGGTTTGGGTATGCTCTTGCATCAAGCGGTACCAGCATTCGAGCAGTGGTTCGGGATTAGGCCACAGGTCGATACGGCATTACGTACGCTTATTTTAGAAGATCTGTAACGTGAGGAAGACAACATGCTTTTAATTGGATTAACGGGATCAATCGGCATGGGCAAGTCTCAAACGGCTCAAATTTTCGTTGATGAAGGCGTGCCGGTCTATGATGCTGATGCGACAGTTCATGAGCTCTATGCGAAGAATGGTGCGGCTGTTAAGCCGGTCGGGGCTTTGTTTCCAAGCGCTGTTGTCGATGGTGCCATTGATCGCCAAAAGCTTGCGGCTATCGTTTTAAAAGATGCGGACGCCCTTAAGCAATTGGAGGATATCGTCCATCCCATGGCGGGTGCGGCGCAAGTGGCTTTTTTACAGAAGCACTATGCCGAGGGTAAGGCGGCGGTCGCCTTGGATATCCCTTTACTGCTTGAGGCAGGTGGAAGTGATCGCGTCGATGTTGTTATTGTTGTTAGTGCCCCATATGAAATTCAGCGCGCGAGGGTTCTTGCGCGGCCGAATATGAGTGAAGAAAAATTCAACGATATTTTTAAAAAGCAGCTTCCTGATGAGAAAAAGAGAGAGTTAGCAGACTTTATTGTTGATAGCTCTGTTTCTATTGATGACGCTCGCCGACAAGTGCGCGATATTTTAGAGCAACTCAAAAGTCGCGAGGGTAGCGTTTTGGCAAAGCGCTTGGGGTCATAGGAAGATAGCATGCGCGAAATTATTCTCGATACAGAAACCACAGGCCTCGACCCTCGACAGGGTGACCGGATTATCGAAATAGGGTGTCTTGAGATCATAAACTTGAAAGCAACTGGCCGCAGCTTTCAATATTATATCGACCCCGAAAGAAGCGTGAGTGAAAAGACCATCGAGATTACGGGGATTACAGATGCCATGCTCGAGGGAATGCCAAAATTTAAAGACATCGCAGATGAATTCCTAGCGTTTATCGGCAATGATCCTTTGGTCATTCATAATGCTGATTTTGACATGGGGTTTTTAAATGCAGAGTTGACGCGTATTGGCCGCGCCGCGTTAAGTGGTAATAAAGTCGTCGATACGCTTGCTATAGCGCGTCGTAAATTCCCTGGTGCGCCCGCGAGCTTAGACGCTTTATGCCGGCGCTTTGGCATTGATAACTCATCGCGCGATAAGCATGGCGCTTTATTAGATTCGGAGTTATTGGCCGATGTTTACTTGGAGCTTATGGGCGGGCGACAACCCGGCCTCGTGTTTCAGGCCAAGCCAAACGGTGCGCGCGATGACCAAAACAGCGGTAATGCCGACCGACACCCCCAAGTGCGTCGGGCATCTGCTTTGCCGTCGCGGATAACGCCAGAAGAAGAGGCAGCCCATGCAACATTTTTAGATGGTTTGCCGGTCTCCGCGATGTGGCGACATTAGGACTTAACTATACATGTTAGTTCGGTGCGGTCGATGGCTCGGATATATCACTGCCGTTTTGAGGCTGGTCATCTTGCAAACTATTTTGATAAAGCGCGACAAAATCAATGGGATCGAGCAAGAGAGGGGGAAAACCACCATCGCGTGTCATGTCGGATAAGACGCGTCGCGCAAATGGGAAAAGTTGCCGCGGAGCTTCTATTAGTAATACCGGGCGCAGGTTTTCTTCTGGAATATTATTCACTCGAAAAAGGCCACAATATGACAATTCAGCAATGAACCCGACCTCATCTTCTCGTTTTGTTTCGACGCGAAAATCGAGCGCAACTTCATAATCTTGAGCACCGAGCTGGCGGACGCCAACATTGGCGTTAACTGAAATCTGAGGGCCCGTTTCACTCGTGCCGAGGCTCATTGGCGCATTTGGGTTCTCAAAAGACATATCTTTTACATATTGTGTAAGAACTTGCAGGCTGGCGTTTTGGTTTTCAACCACCGCTTCATCATTAATTTTTTGGTCTTCAGACATCATAAGCTCCTTTAATGGCCTTTGATAGCACTGTGTCGTGAACGGATAAAGTAGTTAAACGTAATTATTGGCGTTCATCGTCTATACGATAATCGCCATCAATTATTACTGTATTATCTCTCGTATCGTTTGCCGCATTACGTGTTTCTTGATCGGAAAAATTTGGCTGGTATCCTGTGCGGCTCGCGGCGGCATTAAACAGAGCCGGAAGAGCCAAACCAATCGCGATACCCGAAAAAACGCGTCGCCCCAAACGCGTTAAAAGAATAAAGCCCATAATGTCGGTAAAAAACCCAGGGATAATGAGCAAAAACCCCCCCAGAAATATTAATAAGCTGCCCATCAAACCAATGACAGGCTGTTTACCGGCCGCTAAATCGCGCTGCATATCGGTAAAAACTGAAAACCCTTGTCGACGAATAATATTGACCCCGATAAACATTGAGGCAAAAACGAGCATTATTGTCCACCCGAAGCCTATTTCCCCCCCCACAAACCGAAATAAGTAAATTTCAGTCGCTAAAAACATAATTAGGACGATAAGGGCTGGAAATTTCATTTTATTCACACTACCTATAGTTATATGCTGAGGATAGCAGGCGATTGCCCTATATCCAAAGCGACACTTTATAAATAGGGTTGTCTGTACCAAAATTACAGGGTTAGGCGCTAAAATCGCGCTAAATTTGAAGGAGTTCCGTCATAGATCCGTTAAACCTCATTTTGCTAATCGTCGTTTTGATTGTTTTTTTCCGATTGCGCGGTGTGTTGGGCATGCGCGATGAGGATGATGATAACAGTCATCGGCATTCGTCACGCTTTAGAATGAATGAAGCTGCATTTGGTAAAAAAGAGCAAGCGCGGAAGCCAGACCTTAGGATTGTTGAAAATGAGCCGATGGATGCGGAGCTGGAGAATGAGCCTTATGACGGGGGCATTGTCCGCGGATTAGCGCGCTTTAAGGAGCTTGAGCCAAGTTTCGATGAAGTAAAATTTTTGCAAGGCGCTCAACGCGCCTATGAAATGATTTTGGAAGACTTTGCGGCTGGTGATCGCGATGCATTGCGCCCCTTGTTAACAGATGATGTTTATGATGGCTTCGTGCAAGCCATAGACACTCGCGAAGCTGCTAATGAAAAACTCGTCACAAATGTCACGCGTATGGCCAAGCCCGTCATAGATGATGTTTTGGTTGAGAATAGCATGGTCAAAATCACAATTCGTTTTGTTGCTTATATTGCTTCTGGATTGGAAGGTGAAGATATTGAAGCCGCACGCACAGAGGATCTCTGGACATTTGTGCGACCACTTAATTCTTCAGACCCTAATTGGCAGTTAAGTGCGACGGAGACTGTATAAGCTTTGGCGCGCGGCGACAAAAAGGGTTTGACGCCGGCCGATACTGACCTGTGGGATAAGGTGTCTGCAACAATACGCCCGATGCCGGTTTCTAAAACCAAGCGTGTTTCGGGGCCGCGGCGATTATCAAAAGATCTTCTTGCGCATTCAACCGGCCAAGGTTCGGCCCCAGTTTTGCGCGCGGCCGGAGATATGCCGGGCAAGCCGACACCTGTTTTGCGGCCTGCGCCATCTTCAAGCTATGATTTGCTCACTGCGAGTGACCACCCGCTACAAGCTGCTTCACCTCGGATGCGCCATGTTAAGCTCGCTCCGCTGGACCCAAAAGAAATACGCCGAGTTCGTCGTGGCCATATTGAAATAGATGCGACCCTTGATCTTCATGGCATGACGTTAGCCAAGGCGTATAGTCGTTTGTGCCAGTTTACATCTGAGGCCCAGCGCCGACAGCACCGCTGGTTGCTGGTTGTAACAGGCAAAGGAGCGGCAGGCCGCGGCGTGATTAGAGAAAATTTCCCATTGTGGCTCGCTGAAGCACCTTTAAATCAGATGGTGGTCGGTTACCATGCCGCGCAACCAGCGCATGGCGGGGGCGGTGCATTTTACGTACGTTTGAGGCGCTCATCTTAAACTTCTCACTGGTTAAGGGCGGCGGATCCTGTTACAAAGCCCTTTGACGCAGCCTAAGTCGGGAGTAGATATGTCTTCATTGCAGCGCACAGCGCAAATTGAACGCCAAACCAAAGAAACGAAAATCTCGGCCGAGTTAACGGTTGATGGCACAGGTCAGTATGAGGTGTCGACCGGCATTGGGTTTCTCGACCACATGCTCGAACAATTATCACGCCATTCATTAATGGATCTTAAGGTTAAAGCTGAGGGTGACTTACATATCGATTTTCATCACACCACAGAAGATACAGGTATTGTTATTGGGCAGGCTTTACACGCGGCTTTAGGTGATTTTAAAGGCCTGACGCGGTATGGCTCGGCCCTCATTCCGATGGATGAAACACTGACACGCGTTGCGCTTGATGTATCACAGCGCCCCTATTTAATTTGGAATGTAAAATTTACCAAACCGAAACTGGGAGACATGGACACGGAGCTATTCAAGGAATGGTTTCAGGCCTTTGCACAAGCGGCGGGCATTACCCTTCATGTTGAAAACCTCTATGGCGAAAACAATCACCATATCGTTGAAAGTTGTTTCAAAGGTCTCGCGCGCGCGCTTCGCATGGCAGTCGAAATTGACCCGCGTAAATCCGACGAAATTCCGTCCACCAAAGGTGTTTTGGGTAGCTAGCCAATTATGAGCGTAGCAATCATTGATTATGGCGCGGGCAATTTGCGGTCTGCCGAAAAGGCATTTCAGCATGTCGCCGAAAATATGCCCGTAAAAGTGACCGCGCACGCCGAAGACATTCTATCAGCAACTCATATCGTTTTGCCTGGTGTCGGCGCGTTTGAAGATTGCGCCACGGGCCTTGGTGCCTTGCCGGGCATGATAGAGGCGCTGACTGATCGCGTTATAAAGCAAGGCCGGCCTATGTTGGGCATTTGCGTTGGCATGCAGCTCATGTGTCGCGAGGGGCATGAAAATGGACATCATGCCGGCTTGGGCCTTCTTGATGGCGACGTCATACCCCTAGCGCCGGCGAAATTAGAATTGAAAATTCCTCATATGGGTTGGAACAATCTAACGCTTACCGCACAACATGATGTGACCTCGGGTTTGGATGGAGCGCATATGTATTTTGTGCACAGCTATCACGCGGCGCTAGAGAATCCTCAACACATTTTGGCTACGGCTGATTATGCACAAGTCTTTCCAGCCATCATCGGGCGCGATAACATTATTGGCACTCAATTCCATCCGGAAAAAAGTCAGCGTGCCGGACTACACCTTTTGTCAAATTTTTTGGAGTGGCGACCATGATCATTTTTCCTGCAATCGATTTAAAGGAGGGTCAATGTGTTCGCCTAGAACAGGGCGATATGTCCCGTGCGACCACGTTTAATGATGATCCCTCCGCGCAGGCCGCGGCTTTTTTTGATCAAGGTTTTTCGCATTTGCACATTGTAGACCTAGACGGCGCTTTTGCCGGCAATCCTGTTAACGCTCAGGCGGTAGAGGCAATATGCGCTAGAAGTGCGGCTTATAAACAATTGGGCGGTGGTATTCGTGATTTGGCGACCATCGAAAAATGGTTGGCGCATGGCATTGACCGCGTCATTTTGGGCACTGCGGCTGTACGAGACCCCGACTTGGTTAAAGAGGCCTGCCGGCTGTTCCCGACAAGAATCGCTGTCGGCATTGATGCGAGAGACGGGCGTGTCGCCGTTTCGGGTTGGGCCGAGGAGAGCAGTCTGGCGGCAACAGATCTCGCGTTACGATTTCAAGACTGTGGTGTCGATGCTATTATTTTTACCGACATTGATCGCGATGGATTATTAACCGGTGTTAATGTACAGGCGACAACCGCGCTCGCGCGCGCGGTGAACGTGCCAATTATTGCATCTGGCGGCCTATCGGGTATAGCCGATGTTGAGGCGCTCTTGCCGTTTGAGATCGACGGCGTTTGCGGCGCAATCTCAGGGCGCGCGCTCTATGATGGTCGCCTAGACCCTCAAGCCGTTCTCGCTATAAACGGAGTGCACTAAATGTTAAAGGCGCGCGTTATTCCCTGCCTTGATGTGCATGATGGCCGCGTTGTTAAGGGCGTAAACTTCGTTGACCTCGTAGATGCCGGCGACCCTGTCGAGGCTGCCAAGGCGTACGATATTGCAGGTGCCGATGAGCTATGTTTGCTTGATATTAGCGCGTCGCACGAGAACCGCGGCACCTTACTCGATGTAGTTCGTCGGACCGCAGAACATTGTTTTATGCCGCTTACAGTTGGTGGTGGGGTAAGAACCATCGATGATGTGCGCAGTCTACTTTTGGCGGGTGCGGATAAAGTTTCGTTTAATACTGCGGCCGTCCGAAATCCTGACGTTGTTGGCGAGGCGTCTCGTAAATTTGGTGTTCAGTGCATTGTTGTTGCAATCGATGCAAAGCGCGTCGATAAAGACCGATGGGAAATTTTTACCCATGGGGGTCGTGAAGCGACGGGTATTGACGCAGTTAGTTTTGCGCAGGAAATGGTATCTCGCGGGGCCGGAGAAATTTTACTGACGTCCATGGATCGAGATGGGACGCGAGATGGTTTTGACATACCGTTAACGCTTAAGATTGCTGACGCAGTATCTGTGCCGGTCATTGCGTCGGGCGGCGTTGGGGAGATAGAGCATTTTGCACAAGGTATTCGGGATGGTCACGCCTCGGCCGTTTTAGCGGCCAGCGTTTTTCACTTTGGTCAGATTTCAATTAGCGCCGCCAAGCGCGCGATGCAAGCCGAAGGGATTGATGTGCGCCCAAACGATGATTTTGACTTTTTTGCTAACTCTGATACACCTCCAAGCCGGAAATAAGGCCGGTGCGCCAATCACACGAGATGGGCCAACCAGAATAGAGGAGAGCCTTGCATGAGCGAAGATGTTCTGCAGAAGCTTTATAATACAATACGTAACCGCGCGGCGGCCTCACCCGATGAGAGCTATAGCGCTAAGCTATTGGCCGGTGGACCTGCCTATTCTGGTCGCAAACTTGCAGAAGAGGCGGTCGAGACGTTAATCGCTGCCATGCAAGAAGATGATGCCGCCTTAACCAGCGAGGCTGCCGATGTATTGTTCCATCTTTTGGTTGTTCTCGCTGGGCGCAATGTCAGCCTCGACGCTGTTTATGCAGAATTACAGCGCCGAGAGGCGCAATCGGGTTTGGCTGAAAGAGCCAACCGCGATGTGGTCAATTAAATGAGCATTGGCTCTCACGACCTTTCACCTTTTCGCCGTTTTTCAGCATCGGAATGGGAAAGCTTGCGTAAAGGCGTTTCACTTGATTTAAACGAAGAGGAGTTAAGCCAATTGCGCGGCCTTGGTGAGACCGTGGATTTGCGCGAGGTTGAGCAAATATATCTCCCTTTATCAAGACTTTTAAATCTTTACGTAGAGGGTAAGCAGTCGCTATTTGGTGCGACTAACGCTTTTCTTGGTTCGGAACAAAAAGTGCCATTCATAATTGGCATTGGCGGGTCTGTTGCTGTTGGAAAAAGCACGACCTCGCGTATTTTAAGGCATCTCCTAGCACGCTGGCCAAATCACCCTAAGGTTGACTTGGTAACTACCGACGGGTTTTTATACCCAAACGCGACATTGTTGGAACATAATCTCATGGACCGTAAGGGGTTCCCCGAGAGTTTTAACACAGACTTGCTGCGGGCTTTTTTGAACGATGTTAAGTCGGGCCATAAGACAGTAGATGCCCCTATCTATTCTCATTTGGCTTATGATATCTTGCCGAATGAAACCGTGAGCGTGTCGCAACCCGATATTTTGATTGTCGAGGGTCTTAATGTCTTACAGCCCGCTAGGCTCCAAGAAGACAGCGACGACATTCCTTTTGTGTCGGACTATTTTGATTTTTCAATCTTCATTGATGCTGATCGGGACGATGTTCAGCAATGGTATATTGATCGGTTCCTATCTTTGAAAGACACTGCTTTTCGCAAACCAGGCGCTTACTTTCAACGCTATGCTGATCTAACCAAAGAACAAGCAATCGAGACGGCGACTGATATTTGGACGCGCATAAATCTTAAAAACTTGATCGAAAATATCCAGCCGACACGTGGTCGGGCTGACCTTATTTTACATAAGGCTAAAAATCATAGCATTGACCAAGTGCTTTTGCGCAAAATTTAGGGTCCTTAAACGCCGGCTTTCATAAACAAAGCCGCAATGTCCTCTTTTGGGCGTGGGCCAACATGGGCAATCACTTCGGCCGCGGCGATTGCGCCACGTCGCCCTGATCGGGCAATCGATAAACCTTCGGCACGGCCCGATAAATAGCCGGCGGCGAATTGGTCGCCAGCGCCCGTGAGGTCGATAATTTTTTCTACATGCTCGGCGCTGATCTCAATGGCTTCGTTTTGTGTCACGATAATGGCACCTTCAGCGCCGCGCGTAATTGCGCCCTCTATGTTGGCGGCTCGGCAAGCCGTCACAATGCCCAGTGGCTCGGATGTGCCAAACAGGGCCTGCGCTTCGGCGAGATTAGAAAGCAATATATCGACATGTTGGTTAACGAAGCTCTGTAAGTCAGCATGGTGGCGCTCCACACAAAATGGATCTGAGAGCGAAAATGCCACCCGTCCACCATTTTCTTTAACAATGCGTGCAGCTTCTAAAAATGTCTCGCGGGCTGACGCGCTATCCCAAATATAACCTTCGCCAAAAAGAATTTCTGTATCAGCCAGGGCGGCCGTATCGAGATCTGATGTCTCTGTTGCCACACTCGCGCCGAGTAAGGTATGCATCGTGCGCTCGGCGTCTGGCGTAATGAGCACGAGACAGCGGCCCGTTGGCTGATCCGCGTGTGGTGCCATTGGGAAATGCGTGGCGAGGCGGCGCATGTCTTCGCTAAAGAAGGCGCCCAATTCGTCATCGCCGACCTTTCCGATAAAACCGGTTTTGAGTCCGAGTGCCGCAATGCCTGCGACTGTATTGCCCGCAGAACCCCCAGAGGCACGCGTATGCGTTTGGATTTGAGCCTCGAGGGCAATAGCTTCATCTGGAGAAATTAGAGACATAGAAGCTTTGGGGCTTCCGATATTGGAGAGTTCGTCCTCTGTGACATTCGCAAAGACGTCCACCAATGCTGCGCCCATACCCATGATCTTAAATGTTTTGCCCATCAAACTCTCTCCCTGTAGTTGTGTTTACTTAGCCATCTTTGAGTACTGTTTTACTTTTGAACCGACATAGATCGCTAACAAGACAATCAGGACAGCGCGGCTTACGAGCGGTACATATATACCGGCCATGTAAAATTAGCCAGTGGTGCGCGTGAACGCGATAGGGATCTGGCACTTTTTTATCGAGTTTCTTTTCTACCGTTAAGACATCTTTTCCTGGTGCGAGCCCTGTTCTATTCGACAATCTAAAAACATGCGTATCTACGGCGAATGTGGCGAGACCATAGGCGACGTTCATCACAACATTTGCTGTTTTGCGCCCGACGCCCGGAAGCAGCATAAGGCTCTCTCTGTCCTTGGGCACTTCGCTGTTAAAATCTTCAATGAGCATTTTAGAGAGTAAGAAGACATTTTTCGCTTTGGTTTTGTAAAGACCGATCGTCTTGACCATATCTCGGATGCGGTCTTCACCCAACGCGACCATTTTTTCGGGTGTGTCAGCTATCTCAAATAGGGCTTTAGTTGCCTTATTGACCCCTTTATCTGTTGCTTGAGCGGAAAGTGCGACGGCCACAACCAGCGTGAATGGATTAGAGAAGCTAAGCTCTGTTTCAGGTCGCTCTTCAACCTTAGATAAGCGCTCAAAGAATTCTGCAATTTGATCTTTTTTCATCGCGCGACCTTAATGATTTTGTTGAGAATGCGCAAATGTCGCGGTTGATCTCGAACTATTCTGGTATAATTTAGCAGTATGAGTGCGTGTTATGAAACAACCTATTTTGTATTAAAACCCCATAGTTCTCTTGGTAAACAGGGGTTCCTAATACTCATGTTGTTTATCTCTTTCATTAGTTTCGGGTCGGGCGCTTTTTTTGCCTATTTGGGGGCTTGGCCTGTATTGGGCTTTTTTGGGCTTGAGGTTCTGCTCATTTATGGCGCGTTTCGCTTGAATTACTTCGCGGCACGCCGTTCAGAAGAGTTGGAAATAACCGCGCATAGTTTTAAAATAATCAAAACATCGCCTCGGGGCCATGTTAAGCAAGTAACGCTAAACCCCTATTGGATGCGGCTAGAACTAAAGCCCTCGCGTCATGATCCAGAGGTCGCTGGAGACCTGATTTTACGATCCCATGGTCGGGCTTACTCGATCGGAGAGTTTCTATCTCCAGCTGAGCGCGATGGTTTGTTCAAAGCGTTGAAGCAAGAAATAGAAAACCTAAAACTTCAGCAATATTCAGCTATGCCAGTATAATAATGGGGTAATCATGAAAAAGGCTAAATCGTTGAATGTAGAATATGCTGCGATTGGGTCTATGACTGGGCAAGCGTTAAGATATCGTCGCGTAGAGACACGGTTTGGGCCCGCCTATATTGGTGCGATTAAAGAGCGCCTTTGTTTTTTTGGTTTTGGAGATAATTTAGACTTAGAAATTAATCGGCTCGTAATTAAGTGGGGTTTGGGGGACGTTCAGCCTGAGAAAAGGCTATTTGTCGACACAGATATTTTTATACAGCCTCCCCCAATGACCTTAATTGGAACCGTTTTTCAACACGAGGTCTGGCGCCGTCTTCTACTGATTAGGGCGGGTGAAACGAAAAGTTATGGTGACTTGGCAAACTTATTAGGAAGTGCGCCGCGCGCGATTGGGGGCAGTGTTGGGGCTAACCCGGTCGCCTATTTTGTGCCATGCCACAGAATTATCCGCCATGACGGGACGCTGGGAGGGTATCGCTGGGGACTAGACGTTAAACAAAAAATACTGAAGAGCGAAGTTGTTGGCTGAGGTCGCCTTCGGACATATCATGCAGACTATTCTGAGATTATTTCTTTACTGATCACTTGGGCTTGTGCGTCTAACGTATAAATATAGGGAACCCCAGTCCCGATATTAACATCAATAATTTCATCGGGTGTTAGATGGTCCAGTAGCATGACTAAGGCTCTTAACGAATTACCATGTGCTGCAATTAGTAATTCTTTACCTGCCAATATTTGAGGAACAATGTCGCTTTTAAAATAAGGTAAAACGCGATCTGCGGTATCTTTGAGGCTCTCGCCGCCTGGTGGTGGGGTGTCATAAGACCGGCGCCAGATGTGAACTTGATCCGCGCCCCACTTTTCGCGCGCATCGTCTTTATTAAGACCCGCTAGGTCGCCATAGTCGCGTTCGTTTAGCTTTTCACTTTCAATTGTTTCAAGCTCCGCTTGCTCAATACCTGTTAAAATATGCGCGCATGTTTTTTGAGCGCGCTGGAGTTTGGAGGTATAAGCAAGATCAAATTTAAAACCGCGTGCTTTCAGCGCTTGTCCAGCGGCGATGGCTTCTTTATGCCCTTGCTCTGTCAGGTCAGGATCGCGCCAACCTGTAAAAAGATTTTTTTCATTCCACTCGCTTTGCCCGTGACGGACGAGAACTAATTTCGGCATTCCTATTCCTCATTTAGGCCAAGCACATCCTGCATGGAATATAGACCCGGCTCTTGGTTTCGTGTCCAAAGTGCGGCTTTTATCGCACCTTGTGCAAAAATGTCCCGACTTTCTGCTCTATGTGACAGTCTGATTTGTTCATCGTCGCCGGCAAAAATGACATCATGGTCACCGACGACCGACCCACCGCGCAATGCTGAAAAACCTATGGCGCCGTCTTCGCGCGGATCTGAGATGCCATCGCGTTGTGCAATCCTGGCATCTTCAAGTGATACAGCGCGTCCCTTGGCAGCCGCCTCACCTAGCAATAAAGCGGTGCCCGATGGCGCATCAACTTTATGACGGTGATGCATATCCAAAATCTCGATATCCCATTCTATGTTTAAGGATTTGGCGGCGCGCTCTACCAGTCCAGCCAGCAGGTTTATCCCTAAGCTCATATTGCCTGATTTAACAATCGTGGCGTGGCGCGCTGCAGCTGATATTTCTTGCTCTTGGGTTGCTGAAAAGCCGGTCGTGCCGATAATATGTGCGATGCGCGCTTGGGCGGCAACGGCGGCGAGCTCGACTGAGGCCTGGGGCGTCGAAAAATCAATGACTCCATCGGCGTCTTTTAAAGTGCTTAATGGATCATCGCTGACCAAAATGCCCAAGTTGGGCAGGCTCATGAGCGTGCCGATGTCAGCACCGATAGCAGGGCTGCCTTTGGGCTCAAGTCCGCCAACGAGTTCTATATCATTGTGTTCATGTGCTAAGCCCAACAGTGTTCGCCCCATGCGACCTGCACAACCATTTATTACGAGTTTCATAACTTGATTATATCAGGGAGCCGCCCTGCCTGTCACCCAATGATTTCAAGTTTGGTTAACGGGCGCCCGTTTGCTTTCTAAAGCGTGCTGTGTCGGGATATGTGTCTTCGCCACTAGCTTCTTCAAACTTTTTAAGGAGTTTTTCTTGTTCGCGGCTGAGGTGGTTTGGCATTTCAACAGTAAGTTGAACATAGAGATCGCCCGTTGAGCGACTTCGAAGCACAGGCATACCTTTGCCGCGTAGTCGGAATTGCTGACCGGGTTGAGCACTTTTCGGGATGGTGATCTTGACGCGTTTGCCATTTAATAAAGGCAACTCTATAGAGCATCCCAAAGCGGCTTGGGTGAGTGTTACTGGTAGATTACAGAAAATATCAGCCCCATCGCGCTGCAAAACAGGGTGCGGCTGGACGCCGACAAAGACATATAAGTCGCCAGCGATGGCGCCTTTTCCGCCGCCATCTCCCTCGCCGGAGAGGCGAATACGGGTTCCGTCCTCGACGCCAGCAGGCACTGACACTGATAAGGTTTTACTTTCCGCTACCTGTCCTCGTCCTGAGCAGTCAGAACATGGGTCGTCTATTGTTTGTCCTGCGCCATGGCAGGTCGGGCAAGGGCGCTCGACCATGAAGAAACCTTGTTGAGCACGCACTTTACCATGACCTTTACAGGTACCGCAATTTTTGGCCGATGTGCCGGGCTTTGCGCCAGAGCCATCACAGGTTCCGCAAGCCGCATTCCGGTTTAATTTAATTTTACGTTCAACGCCTGTGAACGCTTCTTCGAGAGAAATCGACACATCTGTTCGCAAATCATTTCCGCGTTGTTGGCGCTGTCTGCCGCCACCGCTTTGGCGTCGCCCGCCGAAGAATTCTTCGAAAATATCTCCCATTGAGCCGAAGCCCTCAAAACCGCCGCCAAAGCCGCCCCCTTGTTGCCCGCCACCTTCAAAAGCGGCATGGCCATATTGGTCATAGGCTGCACGTTGTTGATCATCTTTTAAGATATCATAAGCGTTGGTGATTTCTTTAAAGCGCTTCTCAGCGGCTTCATCACCCTGATTAACATCAGGGTGATATTTCTTTGCAAGCTTACGATAAGCAGATTTGAGTTCAGCCGCTGAGGCCGACCGGTCTACACCTAATACTTCATACAGATCATTTTTTGACACGGTCTGGCTCTATCTTGATTATGGGTTATGATGTTTTAGAATTATCGTTATCGTCGACTTCTTCATAGTCGGCGTCAAGAACGTCATCATCACGCCCATCGTCTGCTTCAGCATCACCTGCCGCTGCAGCTTCTTGTTGCTCTTTGTAAAGAGCTTCACCAAGCTTCATGGCTGCCGCGCTAAGCGCTTGTGCTTTGGCTTCAATCTCATCTTTATTATCGGCTTCTAGTGCTTCTTTAAGCTCGGCGATGGCGGCTTCTGCTGCCTCAACGTCGCCCTTGTCTAGTTTCTCACTGTTTTCTGAGATTGTTTTTTCTGTTCCATGAATAAGGCTTTCAGCATTATTTTTAGCCTCGACATTTGCGCGGCGTTCTTTATCGGCTTCAGCGTTAGCTTCGGCTTCTTTGACCATGCGTTCGATGTCATCGTCAGATAAACCGCCGGAGGCTTCGATGCGAATTTTTTGTTCCTTGCCGGATGCTTTATCGGTCGCAGAAACATTCACGATACCATTGGCATCAATATCAAATGATACCTCGATTTGCGGTGTTCCGCGGGGTGCTGAAGGAATGCCCTCAAGGTTAAATTGGCCAAGAAGCTTATTATCCGCCGCCATTTCTCGCTCACCCTGGTGAACTGAAATCGTCACCGCAGACTGGTTATCATCTGCTGTTGAGAAGACTTGCGACTTCTTCGTTGGGATTGTTGTGTTACGATCGATTAATCGTGTGAACACGCCGCCGAGTGTTTCGATACCAAGAGATAGCGGCGTGACGTCGAGCAGAAGAACATCTTTCACGTCACCTTGTAAAACACCAGCCTGGATGGCGGCACCCATAGCAACCACTTCATCTGGGTTAACGCTCATATTTGGCTCTTTGCCAAAAACCTCTTTAACGAATTCGCGAATACGCGGCATGCGCGTTTGCCCGCCTACGAGAACAATCTCGTCTATTTCTGAGAGACTAATGCCGGCATCTTTTAAAGCAGCTTCACACGGCTTGCTGGTGCGCTGTACGAGAGCTTCAACCAATTTTTCGAGGTCAGTTCGCGTCATTTTAAGGTTTAAATGTTTAGGACCAGATTGGTCTGCCGTGATAAATGGCAAATTTACTTCGGTCTGGCTTGATGAAGACAGCTCAATTTTGGCTTTTTCTGCGGCTTCTTTTAAGCGCTGTAGGGCAAGCCGGTCGCCGCGTAAATCAATGCCGTTCTCTTTTTTGAAACTCTCAGCGAGGTGATCAACAATCGCACTGTCAAAGTCTTCACCTCCAAGAAATGTGTCACCATTGGTCGCTTTTACTTCAAAAACACCATCGCCAATTTCTAGAATTGATACATCGAATGTACCGCCACCAAGGTCGTAAACAACAATTGTCTGTCCGTCCTTTTTGTCTAGACCATAGGCAAGAGAGGCTGCCGTCGGCTCGTTAATAATCCGCAATACTTCAAGCCCTGCAATTTTACCTGCATCTTTTGTTGCTTGGCGCTGAGCGTCATTGAAGTAGGCTGGCACTGTGATAACGGCCTTATCGACGGTCTCGCCAAGATAATCCTCCGCGGTTTCCTTCATTTTTTGTAGAATGAATGCAGAAATTTGCGATGGCGAATATTTTTCATCGCGCGCTTTGACCCATGCATCGCCATTGTCGGCTTTTACAATTTCGTAAGGAACGCTTTCTTTGTCTTTCTGTGTCGCAGGGTCAGCGTAAGAGCGCCCAATCAGGCGCTTGATGGCATGTAAAGTATTGCCCGGGTTGGTGACTGCTTGGCGTTTCGCTGGCTGCCCAACGAGCTTCTCATTGTCTTCTGTGAAGGCAATCATCGATGGTGTGGTGCGGGCACCTTCAGCATTCTCGATTACGCGCGGTGTGGTGCCGTCCATTACGGCAACACATGAATTTGTTGTTCCTAGGTCAATTCCTATTACTTTTCCCATTTTCAATCTCACTTATTATCGCCTTACGAACTTGCGTCGTTTGGCCCTAAAATTTTTATGTCCATAGTGCTATATTTAACACCTGTTGCGTTTTATATAGGTATCTTCAGTGGGAGCTACAAGCACTGGCCATGAATTCTTTGAAAAATCCACATGTTGGGTGATGGAACACATTATACCCCTGAATATTGGGGGTTGGCGCAACAGCGCTCAGTTTTGGCTGAGCTGAACGCAGCTTTAAAGTCGGCTCCATTGTTTAAACCAACCATGCCACGAACGGGTCAGCCATGGTCTATTTGGATGACTAATCTTGGCGGTTTGGGATGGGTGTCCGACCGGCAAGGCTATCGGTATCAGGAAAACCACCCTATTTCTGGGCATAAATGGCCCGCTATACCCGAAAGTTTATTGTCTGCATGGGCGGATTTAACCGGATACTCGGCGCCGCCCGAGTGTTGTTTGGTTAATTATTATGATCAAGAGAGATCAAAAATGGGCCTCCATCAGGATAGAGACGAAGAAGCGGTCGATGCTCCCGTGCTTTCTCTTTCGCTTGGCGATAGTGCGGTTTTTCGCATGGGAGGGCCGCAGCGGCGTGGCCCGACACAATCTCTTAAATTGCATTCCGGCGATGCTTTTGTGTTTGGCGGGCCGGCGCGCCATTACTTTCACGGGATAGATCGCGTTTTATGCGGATCATCGACATTGCTGTCAGATGACCCTTCTGCGTCGAGCCCCTTTTCACAAGGTGGTCGGATCAATATCACGCTAAGGCGCGTTACAAAACCGTAATTTAATGGCCCCAATGCGGGGCTAGTCTTTCGCGACACCAACACGCGCGGGGCGCAATAAACGCTCACCAATGCGATACCCAGGCTCAATAACCTCAATGACTGTGCCAGCAGCGGCACCGGTGCCTGGGGCCTCAAACATTGCTTCGTGCAAATTGGGGTCAAATTTTTCTCCCATTGGAGATACACGAATAATACTGTGGCGTTCGAAGGTAGCCGTCAGCTCACGCTCTGTTGCATCGATACCCTCTAGCACGGCCGTAACAGCTTCGGGAAGCTCCGCGCGTATTTCATCGGAGAGGCTCGACAGCGCGCGCCCAAAATTATCACTCACAGACAACATATCGCGTGCAAATCGCATCATGCCGTATTGTTGAGCTTCGGCACGGTCTCTCTCGGCGCGCCGGCGCGTATTCTCAAGCTCGGCGAGAGCCCGGAGCAATTTATCGTTTAAATCGGTAATCTGATCTTCAAGCGATACTGGTTCTGGCGTTCCGGCGTCTGCTGTTGTTTCAGCGGCAACGCCATCGGCGGTTTGTTGGTCGCCGGGGTCACCTTGTTGCTCGGTATGAGGTGTTTCGGTTTCATTAAGATTTTCGTCCGGGCTATTTGGTGTATCATTCTCAGTCATATCATTTCCTTATTCTAATTTGGTTCGTTAAGCCCGAGAGCTTTTGAGACGACGCGTGCTGTGTGATCCACTAGTGGAATGAGCCGCGCATAGTTGCTGCGCGTGGGTGCGATCACGCCCAACACGCCAATAATTTTCTGTTCTTTATCGCGGTAACCGCTGACAATCAAGCTTGAGCCCGATAATGAGAATAATTTTGTTTCTGATCCGATAAAAATTTTAACGCCATTGCCATTTTCAGCGCCCGACAGAAGGCCGATAAGGTCTTTTTTGCGCTCGAGATCATCAAATAAAATCTTCACGCGCTCCAAATCCTCTGACATTTCGATATTATTAAGCAGGTTCGCCTGCCCCCTGATGATGAGGGACTTATCCAATATGGCATCATTTTGAGCGCCTTCCGGTTGCGCCGCGGTGTCAGGCGTGCCACCCCATTCGGCCAAGCCGGCTTCGACAAGCCGCGCCGCCCTCGCATCAATTTCTTTCTCTGCGGTTGTAATTTCGGTCTGTGTTGACTGTCGTATTTCGCTTAAGCTTCGCCCGCGCAAGCGGGCATTGAGATAATTATTGGTCGCGATCAAGCTTGCTGGCGTAACGCCTGGAGGGCAGCTGATAATTCTATTTTCAACATTGTCGCGCTCATCGATCATAATCACAAGGAGGCTCTCTTGTGAGACGGGCACAAACTCAATGTGTTTGATTGTTTGGGCGCGATTGGGCACGACAACTAAACTCGCACAATTACTTAGTCCTGTAAGGCTCTCCACGGCTTGGGTCACGACATCACTTAATTGCGCATCGGCAGATAATTGCGGCGCTATAAGTGTTCGCTCTTGCTCGTTCATTTCGCCAACTTGTAAAAGACCATCCACAAAAAGCCTTAGCCCGATTTCGGTTGGTAGTCGGCCAGCCGACACATGTGGCGCATAGAGCAAACCCATATGCTCCAGCTCAGACATGGTGGAGCGGATGGTTGCTGAGGACATAACGTCATTCAATTGACCTGCTAGTGTCTTCGAGCCCACGGGCTCCCCAGTCTCAAGGTAGCTCTCAACGATGGAGCGAAAGATATGTCGTGTGCGCTCGTTTAATTCGGATAATTGGCTCATGGTTTATATGTAGGTACTTTATATCTAAAATCCTAGTGGCTTCTATAGGGTTGCCACTATTGTCTGACTTGGCTACATGTGAGGTCTAGCAAAACGAGGAATGTATATGTCAGTTCAACGACCATCTGGCCGCGCCGCCGCCCAGCTTCGGGCAATCTCAATCGAAACAAATGTATCCAAACATGCTGAGGGCTCATGTTTGATTAAATTTGGTGATACCCATGTTTTATGCACGGCAAGTCTCGAAGAGCGTGTGCCGCCGTGGTTGCGCGGACGCGGCGAAGGTTGGGTGACAGCTGAATACGGCATGTTGCCACGCGCTACCGGAGATCGCATGCGCCGAGAGGCATCAGCGGGCAAACAGTCTGGCCGCACTCAAGAGATCCAGCGCCTGATCGGTCGCTCTTTGCGCGCCGTTGTCGACCTTAAGGCTCTTGGCGAGCGTCAAATAACGGTTGATTGCGATGTTATACAAGCCGATGGCGGTACGCGCACTGCTTCTATTACGGGGGGCTGGGTTGCTTTATGGCTATGTGTTGAAAAGCTCAAAGCTTCGGGTGCCATTACGGCGCCTGTCTTAACAGATCATATTGCGGCCTTATCATGCGGTATTTACCAAGGCTTACCAGTCTCTGATTTAGATTATGATGAGGACAGCACAGCTGATACAGACGGTAATTTTGTGATGACTGGTGATGGTAATATTGTGGAAATTCAAGCGACGGCAGAAGGTGTGGCCTTTAGCGAGGAAGAGTTTCTGTCTTTATTGGGTCTTGCGCGTGCGGGCATTGAAGAATTAGTCGAACATCAGCGCAAGGCTATCTCATAGTAAAAAGAGGCATTTATGACGCGAAGACTGGAGCCGGGCGAACTTATTGTTGCAAGCCATAACCAAGGTAAAGTTCAAGAAATTGGGGATTTGTTACGCGACTTTAAAATTGACCCAATAAGTGCGGGTAGTCTCGGTTTGCCGGAGCCCGAGGAAACCGAAGATAGCTTTATTGGCAATGCCCAATTAAAGGCCTTGGCCGCCGCACGTGCGGCGAACTTACCGGCGATTGCGGACGACAGTGGGCTTTGTGTCGTGGCACTCAATAATGATCCTGGCATTTATTCGGCGCGCTGGGCTGAAAAACCAGATGGCAGTCGCGACTTTTACTTTGCAATGGAACAGGTTGAGGCAGCACTTCAACGTTCTGGGCAAGACAATCGCGCGGCCTTTTTTGTCTGTGCTTTGTGTTTGGCGTGGCCTGATGGGCATTGTGAAACTTTTGAGGGCCGGGTTGACGGTGCCTTAGTGTGGCCGCCGCGCGGTCAAAAAGGCTTTGGGTATGACCCGGTGTTTTTACCCCAAAATGGTAATCTTACATTCGGTGAAATGGCGCCGGATACGAAGCATGCCATGTCGCATCGCGCGCGCGCCTTCTCCCAACTCGTTGATGCTTGTTTTGGCTAAGCTTCCTCCTTTAAGCGTCTATTTGCACTGGCCATATTGCGCTACTATTTGCCCCTATTGCGACTTTAATGTTCATAAGGCGCGCGCTGTCGACGAGCCTCAATGGCGTCTGGCCTTTCGACAAGAAATGGAGTTTGCCAAAACGCTGAGATGCCAAGGTCCAGTTGAAACAATTTATTTAGGTGGCGGAACCCCCTCCTTAATGTCCCCTGACTTGATCTATCAGATTTTGAATGACATTGATCAGGTTTTTGGTATTTCAGAAAAAGCTGAGATCTCAATGGAAGCCAACCCTGAGGGTTTGGACGAGAATCGCGTCACAGAATTCCGTGCAGCTGGCGTTAATCGTGTGTCTTTGGGTGTGCAGTCACTTGACGATGAGGCGCTGACGTTTTTGGGCCGCCGACATAATAGCGCGACAGCCATTAAAATATTCGAAGCCGCACGGCGTATATTTCCCAAAGTATCGTTAGATCTTATTTATGCGCGGCCCGATCAAACTCAAGAAATGTGGGAAGCCGAATTAAATCGTGCGCTTGAAATGGCTCCGTCGCATCTCTCACTTTATGAATTAACGATCGAACCAAACACAGCTTTTGGCCATAAAGCGCGCCGCGGTGACTTGATGCCTTTACCCGAAGATCCATCGTCGGTTCTCTATGAATTGACGCAAGATATGTGTGCGGCTCATGGCATGCCTGCCTATGAAGTGTCTAATCATGCCTTGCCGGGCCATGCATGTTTGCACAATGTTGCGAGTTGGCAGGGCGGTGATTATATCGGTTTAGGGCCGGGCGCCCACGGTCGCCTTACCAGCGCCGGAAAGCGTTTGGCGACACAAGCCATAGCGGCCCCACAAATGTGGCTAGCGTCAGTCGCCGAGATTGGCCACGGATGGTCGTATATGGAAGCTCTTGATCAAGGAGCGGCGCAAGAAGAGCGTTTACTGTTAGGCCTGCGCCTCGCCACAGGTATTAATAGCGAAGACTTAAGTGCCTTTATGACAGCGCATGTTAACTCTGATGCGCTCGCTGGTTTTTGCGATAACGGTTATTTAATTTTCGACAAAGAGGGCTTGCGCGCCACGCCGAAAGGCTGGCTGGTGCTTGACTATTTAACAGGGCAATTACTGCGCACCGGCTAGGTGCATTTAGTCCTCAAAGACGGTTAAGCTGGGGCGTGTACCGCCTTGCCATGAGAGTTTCCTGGCATCAGTATTTTGTATCGCGCGTGTTTGGGCGGCCCGTCTCATTGCGGTGACTTCAGAAAAACTTCTTGGCGCTGGGCTAATGATGCGGGCTTTTTTTCGGCGTATTTGCATGACGGCAAATGAGCGTTCATTCGTTCCATCGGCGGATAGTCGGAAGGGTCCGTCAACGCCAACAAAGCCGTTCGGGTGAACAATTTTTTCAAACGCAAAAGGAGCCGTAGCGTCTTTAGATAAGAGCGTGCCAATGAGGCTAACCGCGTCATAAACAAGGCTTGCAATTCGTGGCGGCGCTGCCCCGTACGATGTTTGATAGTGTTTGCTCAAACGTTCCCATCCGGCGGGGTTGGGAGCGGGATACCAGCCGCCGTTCAAAGGTGGCTCATTTAGTAAAGATGGATCATCCCACAAGCTTGAACCTAGAAACTGCACGAGTTTGGGATCAATATCAAAATAAGGTAGCAAGGGGGAAACATTCCGAAGGTTTAATCCACCATCTGGAATAAGCACAGCATCGTAAGGAATTTCGCCGATTGTTTCGGTGCGATCCAGGGCTTCTAGGGCCTGGTATATGGGTGTTGCCTCACGTCTCAACTGTTTTTTCAGGGCAGCTTCGTCTGTGATTCCAGGAAACAGTTCTTTTGCTTGATCGAGTAATCTGTCGCGCTCTTTTTTATGAGCAGTTTTGCGTTGCTGAAAGAAGGCGACTTTTTGAGCGGGTTCAAACATTGCTTCTGCATCATTAGGGTAGCGTTCCAAAGCAATCAGCGACCCGCCATATTCGCGTATGATCGGCTCAATATATTCGCTGAGGCGCAGGCCATACTCATTATCGGGTAGAAGCGCAGCAAATCGAGTTAAGCCATTCTGTGTTGCGTATTGGATGATACGGTCAAGCGTCTGCTCGGGCATTTGCCCCATAAGCCAAACGCCGGGCTCTGCCACTGTCCTATCATTAGACAAGGCGAGCACAGGAATAGCGGCACGTGTTGTTTCATTGGCGACGGCGCGTACGGACGCACTAAATAAAGGCCCTATAATTATTTCTGCACCCTTACGGATTGCGACGCGCGCGGCATCGCCAGCACCTTCTGGGGTGCCTTTTGTATCCTCTATAATGAGAACGAAGTCGTCTCTATCGAGATCAAACATCGCCAGCTCAACGGCTCGGAATAATTCCATGGATAAGTTGCGAACGCTCTCATCCTCGCTCGATATTGGCAACAAGACGGCGATGCCGTGCCGCCCATCAGCGCGTTTAAACTTTTCAGACCCAGCGCCTTTGCTAAATCGATTTATCGAGTTAAAGCTTGGCTTCTCGCGATAAGTCGTGCGTGGACCGTCTGACGCGTCACGTGCCGGCGCGCAAGCGGTAATGATAAAGGCCGTCACAATCAAGCTCAGAAATATGCGCGACATCTTAACGGGTTCTCCTACATAACAGTTTCTAGGCGACGAACTTAGATAATGTATAGACCGAGGCTAAAACTAAATAAAGGCATGAGCGTGATGAGGCATAGCCCTAATTCTCGAAAACAGCGCAGGCGAGACTTGCCATATTTACAAAATTGGCGTTTTGTGACGCTATGAATGAAGAAAAGGTATTTTCTCAGACGCCGAAATTGCCACCAGGGTTGTATATTGTCGCAACGCCATTGGGCCATGCGCGCGATATAACCTTACGCGCCTTGGAGGTGCTGAAAGCGGCGGACCTTATTTTATGCGAAGATACCCGGGTCACACGTAAATTGATGCAGATTTACAGTATCAAAACCCCCCTGCGCGCTTATCACGATCACAATGAAGGTGCGGCCTCGCGCGCGGCTTTGAGTGAGCTGGACGCCGGCAAGTCTATCGCTCTTGTGAGTGATGCTGGCACACCCGTTGTTTCTGACCCTGGGTATCGCTTAACTCGGTTGGCGAGTGCGGAAGGTCATGACATTTTCCCTATACCTGGTGCCGCCTCACCGATCGCGGCTTTAAGTGTATCGGGTCTGCCGAGCGATCGGTTTCAATTTCTTGGGTTTTTGCCATCTAAAGCCTCGGCGCGCCAACGTGCATTAAAAGCCTTGGTGCCCGAAATGGGGACGATTATTCTATTCGAAAGCCCGAACCGCTTATGTGCCCTCTTGCACGATATTGCTACGATATGGGGGCCTGTTGATACTGTTGTGGCGCGGGAAATGACAAAGAAGTTTGAGGAAATTCAGCGCAATTCGCCGTTAGCACTGCTTGAATATTTTTCGCGCAAGGCTGTACGTGGTGAGTGTGTTGTGTTGTTTTCGATGCCAGAGCTTGCTGCGCCTAGCGCCACAGATGTCGATATGGCCTTGCAGGCTGAGCTGATGAATAATTCTGTGCGCGACGCCGCAATGCATGTGGCTGACAAGTTAGGCCTGCCCAAAAAGCAGATATATGCAAGAGCCCTGCAACTTATGGATGCGTCTAAGGATAGCTCTGTCACATGACGCGAAAAAAACTAGCCGCCAATAAGCGCGGTTTATGGGCCGAACATTTTGCCGCGCTGTTTTTTCGGTTAAAGGGTTACCGTCTTGTCGCGCGTAATTATAAAGTTAGAACCGGCGAAATCGATATTATCGCGCTTAAAGGCAACGTGATTATTTTTATTGAGGTAAAGTTTCGTTCCGAATCTTTATCTGCAAATTATGCGATTGGCCGCAAACAGTGGAAGCGTATTGAAGCTGCCTCCTTGTGTTTTGTGGCGGATCATCCGGCTTATCATGCTCACGTTTGGCGGTTTGATAGTATTTTGTTTTCGCCTTACCCGCGGCATCAAAAAGATGCCTACCGCCGTTTTGATTGATTGCGCTAAAGGTTCTTTGCGTTAAAATAGAGGTTGGTTCATGCGGATTATGTCGTTTTAGCGTAATGTGGTGAAGTGCTTCGAAGAGAAAACCAAGAGGTAAAAAATGAGTTTGCGTGTCGCCGTTCAAATGGACCCAATCCAGTCGATCGATATTACTGGAGACACCAGTTTTGCGTTGGCGCTTGAAGCGCAAGCACGCGGGCATACTTTGTTTTATTATGAGCCCGATCGGTTGGCTCTTGTAGGTGGCCGGGCGCGGGCACGTATGAATTCATTGGCGGTTAAAGATATGCGCGGTGCCCATTTCGAACTCGGGCCTGATAAAACATATTGGCTTAATGAAATGGATGTTATTTTGCTCCGGCAAGACCCGCCATTTGATATGAATTATATTACAACAACACATTTTCTGGAAACTGTGCGAAACCAAACAGTCGTGGTTAACGACCCGGTATCTGTGCGTAATGCACCTGAAAAAATATTTGTAACGCAATTTCCCGACCTTATGCCCGAAACACTTATTACGCGTGATCGCGCGGAAATCGAAGCCTTTAGATGCGTGCATGGCGATATTATTTTGAAGCCGGTTTATGGTAATGGCGGCGCTGGTATTTTTAGAGTGCGCGCAGATGATGAGAATTTTGGGGCTTTACTTGATATGTTTTCACAGACAAGCCGAGAACAAATCATCGCGCAAAAATATATGCCCGCTGTCCGAGCGGGCGATAAGCGGGTTATTTTGGTCGAAGGTGAGGCTGTTGGCGCTCTTAATCGAATTCCAGCAGACGGTGATGCGCGTTCTAATGTGCATGTCGGCGGGCGTCCAGAGGCCATCGCACTCGATGCGCGAGACCATGAGATTGCGGCAAAAATCGGTCCAGTATTGCGCGAGATGGGAATTATATTTGCAGGGATTGACGTGATCGGAGGTTTATTGACAGAGATCAATGTGACCTCGCCGACGTGCATTCGTGAGATCGAGGCTTTTGGCGGTCCCAATATTGCCAGCTTGATTTGGGACGCGATTGAACGCCGCTCAGTTAATCTGCGCGGCCGTTGAAAACAGCATATGATAAGCCAAAAATTCCGCTGAAGCGAAACTTTATCCAATTGGCTTGTCTGGTGACGTGTCTAGTGGCGTGTCGGCCAGATTAGGCGCAACCTTAATATAGCCTCGTTGCTCGCTTAAAACTGAAATTGAAATTAGCCGCGTTTCGCCTGTTGCGGCGCAATGCAAGCGTGCATGAGGTAAATTATTGAAACTAAGAAGGTCGACAACATTCCAAACGGTTATCATGGGCCCGCCGGGCGCACTGCCAATGTTAAGCTGTCGTAATAGTTTTCCTGACCCGTTTAGGGGCTCATGGAAGACGTCACCTAAGGCAACACTAATTTGATTACTTTTAAACATGTTTAATATCCAACTTAAACCTTAGCATAAAAAGGCATGTTGGCAACCTTGGGCTGCACATGGCCGCAAACACACCAATTCTTAGAATACTGATTTATTCTCTTTTTTCCGTCGTGATAGGGTGCTAGCCTTAGTGTCTGCCTGTAAAAATAACAAAAAGAAGATGATGGTTGCTTTAGTTAAAACCCTGGCCTTTAAAGGCCTAGAGGCCATTGGTGTGGATGTACAGGTGCATTTAGCGCCCGGTCAGCATGCTTTTAGCGTTGTCGGATTGGCCGATAAAGCGATTGCGGAGAGCCGTGATCGGGTCCGCGCGGCCTTAAATGTGGCGGGTCTGTCTTTGCCCTATGATCGCATTACCATCAGCTTATCGCCTGCGGATTTGCCCAAAGAGGGTAGCCATTATGATTTGGCAATAGCGCTCGGATTATTGGTTGCTATGGGTGTCGTCAACCAAGATACCGTTGATGGCCTCTATGTCATGGGTGAGTTGGGCTTAGATGGAAGCTGCCGACCTGTCTCGGGCGCATTGCCTGCCGCGATGGCGGCATTGGCAAATGGCTTTGGTCTCGTTTGCCCAGCTGAAAATGGCCCTGAGGCAGCGCTATCTGGGTTAGCAAGACATGATGCTGCCGGCATTATTGCCACGCCTCACCTTTTGGCTCTTCTGGCGCATCTCAACGGGTCACAATTATTGCCATCGCCAGAACCTGCGGCACCATTACCTTTTCATGATCTCCCCGATTTGGCAGATGTGCGAGGACAGCATGAGGCAAGGCTCGTCCTAGAGGTAGCAGCCGCAGGCGGGCATAACGTTTTGTTTATTGGGCCGCCGGGTGCCGGTAAGTCAATGTTGGCAAGCCGTCTGCCATCTATTTTGCCCCCGCTTACGCTTGAAGAAGCGCTAGATGTGAACATGATCTCTAGCCTTGCGGCGCCCACGGGGCTGGTTGGTTTAACGACACGGCCGCCTTACCGCGCCCCCCACCATTCAGCGAGCATGGCGGCTATGGTCGGCGGCGGAAGGTTGGCGCGACCAGGCGATATTTCATTGGCCCATGGCGGTGTTTTGTTTCTGGATGAATTGCCCGAGTTTCCGCGCCAAGTGCTCGATGCCCTGCGGCAACCTATAGAAACCGGCGAGGTCCATATTGCACGCGCTGCCGCTCATGTTACTTACCCAGCGCGCTTTCAACTTATTGCGGCGATGAACCCTTGTCGTTGTGGTTACGCTGATGACCCAGTACGTGCCTGCAGTCGATTGCCGAAATGTATGCAAGATTATGCTGGGCGCCTATCAGGGCCGATGATTGATCGCTTCGATATTATTTTAAATGTGCCAGCGGTATCTCTGGGCGACATGGTCTCGCGTAATAAAAGCGGGACCTCTGCCGAGGTCCTAGTGCGGGTTACGCAAGCGCGTCAAAAGCAGATAAAGCGTCAAAAAAAATTAAATCGTGAGCTCAGCGGCGAGGCATTTAGCACCGGAGTAGAAATGCGTCCAGAGGCTCAAAAACTATTGGACAGCATTGTCGCAAAGAACGATCTATCAGGTCGCGGTTTTACCCGTTTATTGCGTGTTTCGCGCACCCTTGCTGATCTAGAGTGCCGGGAAATGATATCAGAGCAAAACTTAGCGACGGCTATGAATTGGCGCTATCATTATGCAAGTTTAAATGCCTAGACGATTGTCTCTAGGCCATAACTGGCAATTGCCGCCGTGTTGAGAATTTCAGTTGCCGTCGCGCCAATGCGCGCGATTTGTACCGAATGTTCTAGACCAACAAGAATGGGGCCTATCATTGTCGCTCCACCAAGCTCTTCAAGAAGTTTGGTCGAGATCGACGCTGAGTGGATCGCCGGCATAATTAAAATATTTGCCGGTTCGCTTAGCCGACAAAATGGATAGAGTTTCATTGCTTCGCGGTTCAAGGCAACGTCGACGGCCATCTCGCCCTCATACTCAAAATCTACCTTGCGCGCATCTAGTAAGCGCACGGCCTCGCGAACATAAACCGAGCGGTCACCTTCTGGATGCCCAAATGTCGAATAGGCGAGCATCGCCACGCGTGGTTCATGCCCTAACGCGCGCGCCGTTTTTGCCGATTGGACGGCAATATCCGCAAGCTCTTCACTCGTTGGCATATCAATGACATTCGTATCGGCAACCATAATTGTCCGCCCGCGCGCGATCATCATGGTAAGGCCCATCACCCGATGGTTCGGGCGGGGCATGATGACTTCGCGCACCTCTTCAAGCGCGGTTGAATAGCTGCGCGTTACGCCTGTTACCATTGCGTCCGCATCTCCATTTGCGAGCATGCACGCGCCATAGATATTGCGATCATTGCTTACCATGCGGTGGCAGTCGCGATGCAAGCGGCCATGGCGTTGCATACGTTCGTAAAGGTAGTCTGTATAAGCTTCGCGGCGTTTTGAATTGCGCGTATCATGGACGATAAGGTCGGTGCGATCATCCAATCCTAATGCCTCCATTTGCTCGCGCACAATTTTTTCTGTGCCGACTAAAATCGGTTGCCCAAGCCCTAAATCTGCATACGCGGCAGCGGCTCGTATGACTTGTTCTTGTTCTCCTTCAGCAAAAATCATTCGCTTCGGTGCTTTGCGCGCTTTATTGATAATAATCTGCAATGAGCTTGCGGCAGGGTCTAGGCGCGCTGTCAGCTGTTCGCGATAGCGCTCGACATCGATGATCGGTTTGCGCGCTACCCCACTATCCATCGCAGCTTGCGCGACAGCAACAGGAATGTCTCTGATTAATCGTGGGTCAAAGGGCACGGGAATAATATAATTGGGACCAAAGCGCGGGCGTTCGCCGCTATAAGCCGCGGCCACTTCATCTGGCACGTCTTCTCGTGCGAGCATTGCAAGGGCGTTCGCGCATGCAATTTTCATTTCTTCATTGATCGTGCTTGCGCGGACATCGAGGGCGCCCCTAAAAATATAGGGAAACCCAAGAACATTATTAACTTGGTTTGGATAGTCAGAACGTCCGGTTGCCATAATGGCATCATCACGCACTTTGGCAACTTCCTCTGGGGTAATTTCGGGGTCTGGATTTGCCATAGCAAAAATAATCGGTTTATCCGCCATGGACTTCACCATTTCAGGTGTAATTGCGCCTTTTGCGGAAAGACCAAGAAAGACATCAGCGCCCACCATGGCTTCTTCGAGCGTTCGGGCATCGGTTGTAACACTATGCGCTGACTTCCACTGGTTCATGCCTTCGCTGCGGCCTTTAAATATAACGCCTTTCGTGTCGCATAAAGTAGCATTATTGGCAGGTAGCCCCATTGCTTTAATGAGTTCTAAGCACGCAATGCCCGCGGCGCCTGCGCCATTCATTACAATTTTAGTGTCTTTGATATCGCGGCCCGTTAAATGTAATGCATTGATTAGGCCCGCGGCGCATATAATTGCGGTGCCGTGTTGGTCGTCATGAAAAACAGGAATATCCATGAGTTCCCGCAAACGCTGTTCAATAATAAAGCAGTCGGGTGCTTTGATGTCCTCAAGGTTAATGCCGCCAAAAGACGGCCCAAGGTAGCGCACGGCATCGACAAATGCATCTGTGTCTTCAGTATCGATTTCCAAATCAAAACTATCGACGTCGGCGAAACGTTTAAATAAGACGGCTTTACCCTCCATAACAGGCTTGGAGGCGAGCGCACCCAGATTGCCGAGCCCCAGGATTGCGGTGCCATTGGAGATAACCCCGACCATATTTCCGCGTGTTGTGTAATCATATGACGCGTCTGGGTTTTCTGCGATCGCTTTTACAGGTGCTGCAACGCCTGGCGAATAAGCCAAAGAGAGGTCGCGTTGGGTTGCCATTGGCTTTGTGGCCACGATCTCAAGTTTGCCGGGCTTCCCCCGCGTGTGAAACCTCAGTGCTTCTTGGTCTGTAAAAGATTTATCGCCTGCCATGCCTATATTCCTAAATATTCACTTTTCTTTTAGGGCTTTGGCGATGAGATAACAAGGCGGTGCCTTATTTTCAGCAAAATAATTTGTGTTTTATGTTCTCATGGTCTTTCCCAATGTCAGGTCTCTGTTAGACTGCGCCGATGACGACAAAGCTAACACCCACCGATAAACCTCTAGAAGGTGTGACGCCAATGATGGCGCAATACCTAAAAATTAAGTCTGCGCATCAAGATTATTTGGTTTTTTATCGCATGGGTGACTTCTATGAACTATTTTTTGAAGATGCGGTGACGGCGGCTGGCGCACTCGATATTACCCTAACCCATCGCGGCAAGCATTTAGAAGAGGACATCCCAATGTGCGGGGTTCCCTATCATGCATCAGAAAACTATTTACATCGTTTGATTAGGAAAGGCTTTAAAGTCGCAGTTTGTGAGCAGACGGAAGATCCCGCGGAAGCCAAAAAGCGCGGCAGTAAGTCAGTTGTAAGACGTGAGGTCGTGCGGTTGGTTACCCCCGGCACATTGAGCGAAGAAGGCTTACTCGATGCTCGCGCTAATAACTTTCTAGCGGCGTTTGCGACCAGTGGCGATGCGGCCTCTCTGGCCTGGTTGGATATGTCGACAGGTGAGTTCTGGGTAAGCGCGGTTAATTATGATGATGTGCCAGCAGCTTTGGCGCGTTTAAATGCCAGCGAGCTACTAATTCTCGAAGATGCTCAAGCGATGATTAGTCAAATCGCCCAAGAGATTTCACCGGCCACGGTCATCACGGTTCGCGCGCCCGAGGGCGCGTTGTCCGAGATGGCGCCCGCTCTCATGGCTCAATGCTACGAGCAGGACATTGATGTTACGACAATGCCACGTGCTATGCAGGGCGCCATTGCTCTGTTGCTCGATTATTTGCTGAAGACACAATTGAGTGTCATGCCCAGATTGGCGCCTCCCCAAACTTTTAATGCCCAGCGTTACATGGATATTGATGCTGCGACGCGCCAAAACTTAGAATTGGTGCGCACGCAATCTGGCGCTTATAAAGGAAGTCTCTTATCGACGATAGACCGCACTTTGAGCGCGGCAGGCGCTCGGCTTTTAGCGCATTGGCTCTCGGCGCCTTTAATGGACCTGAGCGATGTTCGTGCGCGTCACGATGGTGTCGCGTTTCACCTCTCCGAGACGCATGCCACAGCTGATATTGCTGATGCACTCAAGGCGGCACCAGATTTAAGTCGGGCCCTGAGCCGAGTGTCGCTTGACCGCGCTGGCCCGCGGGATCTGCAAAATATTGGTCGTGCGGTTAAATCAGGGCAGTCGATTAGGCTGGCATTGGCCAAGTTTGAGTTGCCGCCAATTCATAATTACTGGGGTGTTACATTAAGTGGCGCGCTAAATGCTGTTGAGGATTTGCTGGCGCGTGCCCTAGATGATCAGCCGCCTCTCATTATACGAGATGGTAATTTTATCCGCGCAGGGTTTGATCCGGCTTTAGATGATGTGCGGGCCTTGCGTGATGAGAGCCGCCGGGTGATTGCTGCCCTGCAGATGAGGTATATTGATGAAACAGGAATTAAGCCTCTGAAAATAAAATATAACTCAGTTTTAGGTTATCACATTGACGTGCCTGTCGGGCAAGGCGACAAGCTTCTGACGCCGCCTTTCAATGAAACATTTATTCATCGTCAAACATTGGCCAGTTCGGTTCGGTTTTCGACGACAGAACTGGCGGCGCTTGCCGGTGAGATTAGCCGCGCCGGTGAAACAGCGCTGCAACGCGAACACGCTTTGTTTACAGAATTACGCGACCAAGTGCTTAGCATTGCGCCTTTGCTTGAAGATTTAGCCGCGGCGCTTGCGGCGCTTGATGCGCTTGTGTCCTTCGCGACCCTTGCCCGAGAGCAAGACTGGTCGCGCCCACATCTTTATGATGATATGCGCTTTGAGGTTGAAGGCGGCCGTCATCCTGTGGTCGAGGCAGCGCTCGACCAAAGCCATGAGCGCTTTGTATCGAATGATTGCCATTTGACAGACGTGGACGATAGTGGGGGTGCCCGGCTTCTCTTGTTAACGGGTCCGAATATGGCGGGTAAGTCTACTTTTTTACGCCAGAATGCTTTATTGGCCATTCTTGCTCAGATTGGCAGTTTTGTGCCAGCTAAGGCGGCTCATATTGGCCTCGTTGATCGCGTTTTCAGTCGCGTCGGGGCTGCCGATGATTTGGCGCGTGGGCGCTCAACATTTATGGTTGAGATGGTTGAAACGGCAGCGATCTTAAGAAATGCGACACCGCGAAGCCTCGTGATACTTGATGAGATTGGGCGCGGCACAGCGACCTTCGATGGTTTGTCTTTGGCGTGGTCTTGTGTAGAATATTTACACGAGGTAACCGCGTGCCGAACGTTATTTGCAACGCACTACCATGAGCTAACTGGTTTGACTGAGCGTTTAACCCGCATGTTCAACATGACGATGCGGGTGCGCGAGCATGCGGGCAGTTTGGTTTTTCTACACGAGGTCACACATGGCGCCGCAGATCGTTCATACGGTATTCATGTTGCTGAGTTGGCAGGACTGCCTTTATCGGTCACAGAGCGTGCTAAAGTTATTTTATCGACTTTAGAAGACAGTCGTTCCGCCAGTCCTCTTGCGCCCACTTTAGATGGTTTACCGTTATTCGAGACGGCGGCGATAACGCCCCCCCAGAGCGATGCTTTGCGGGATGCTCTAGCGGAGGTTGACCCAGACCGCTTGTCGCCGCGCGATGCATTGGATTGGCTGTATCGATTGCGTAAACTGCTCTAGAATGAAAAACAAAAGATGCAAGCAAGATGCGTTAAATGGCTTAGCGTGTTATAGTCCTTGCAGGCAAAATTGGAGTAAAAATGGCAAAACAGCCCGTGCGACGTGAAACGGCAAAAAAACCACCCAAAGCGATGATAGATGGTGGCGATTTGCGTTTTGAGCTAAGTGCCCTTGCGCGCGCGCATCGCGGCCATGATACGGCTTTGCGCAATGAAGCACTCGCATTGTTCAAGGCTAGGATGAATGATGGGCGTGCTTATGCGCAGGCTGCTTTTGAGAGCGGCCAGATTAACGGCGAAAAATGCAGCATCTATCTATCGCAACTAATGGATGAATTATTGGGCGCGCTATGTGATTTTACACTGATACATGTTTTGCGGCTCGCTAATCCAACACAAGCTGAAAAAGTAGGTGTTGTAGCGGTTGGGGGTTATGGACGGGGAAAACTTGCGCCATATTCTGACATCGATTTACTATTTTTATTACCATATAAAAAGAATGCTTCGTCCGAACAATTTGTCGAATACGTGCTCTATATGCTCTGGGATATGGGCTTAAAAGTTGGGCACGCGACGCGAACAATTAATGACTGTGTTGTTCAAGCGCTCGACGACATGACCATTCGCACAACAATGCTCGAGGCGCGGCATCTTTGGGGGGAAGAGGCTCTCTATTCTGATTTTGTGACAGCATTTGAAACAAAAGTGATGCGTGGTACCAGTCGCGCATTTGTGGCGGCGAAGCTTGAAGAGCGCGATGCGCGGCATGTTCAATCGGGACGCTCGCGTTATTTGGTGGAACCCAACTTGAAGGAGGGGAAAGGCGGCATGCGTGACCTCAACACTCTTTTTTGGGTCGCCAAATATTGTTATGCGGTCGATGATGTCGAAGCTTTGGTTGCGCGGGGCGTTTTAGAAAAAGATGAGTTGGCCCTGTTTAAAAGATGCGAGCGTTTTTTGTGGTCAGTTCGCTGTCATTTGCATTTCATGAGTAATCGAGGCGAGGAGCGCCTCAGCTTTGATGTGCAAACAGAGTTGACCCGACGCATGGGCGTAACGCCGACAAAAGGCCTTAATGCGGTTGAACGGTTTATGCGGCAGTATTTTTTAGTTGCTAAAGACATTGGCGACCTAACCGCAATTTTCTGCGCCGCGCTCGAAGAAGAGCAAACGAAGAAAAGCCGTCTTGGGCGATTGCCGGCTTTGTTTCGGCGCGAAAAGAACGTGCATGGCTTCGCTATTAATCAAGGGCGTCTAACACCCGCTAAGCAGAATGTGTTTGAGGCGGACCCGGTCAATCTCATTCGGGTTTTCGCGCTTGCGGATAAATATGGCCTTGATATCCATCCAGACACAATGCGGGAATTAACGCGTTCGCTACATTTGATTGACCGTAATCTTATGCAGTCGCCTGAAGCTAATACTTTATTTTTAGAAATTTTAACGTCGCGAAAAGATCCAGAGCGGGCACTTCGGCGTATGAATGAAGCCGGCGTATTGGGACGGTTTATTCCAGACTTTGGGCGCATTGTCGCGTTGATGCAATTTAATATGTATCACCATTATACGGCAGACGAACACTTATTGCGGGCGATCGGTATCTTGTCTGAAATTGACCGCAAACTGCATTTGGATGATCATGCCTTGGCGACCCAATTAATGGGAAGCTCGATTAATCGCCGCGTGATTTATCTGGCGATGCTTCTTCATGATATTGCGAAGGGGCGTCCCGAAGACCATTCGATTGCTGGCGCGCGTATTGCGCGCAAGCTCGGTCCACGATTGGGCTTTAGTGTGGAGGAAGTCGAGCTCACCGCGTGGCTGGTTGAAGAACATTTGGTGATGAGCGACGTCGCCCAGCGCCGTGATTTGAGCGACCCAAAGACGGTTGAAGATTTCGTGTCATTTGTGCAATCAATGGAGCGGCTGAAGCATCTGTTTGTTCTCACGGTGGTGGATATTCAGGCGGTCGGCCCGGGCGTCTGGAATAGTTGGAAGTCTCAGTTATTACGTGACCTTTATTTCGAGTCAGAAGCCATATTAACTGGCGGCGGATCAATGGAAAAGCGCAGCATGCGCGTCGACGCTGCGCGCGCCGCATTGCGCGAGTTACTTAAAAAGGAACCGGTCAAGCAGGTCGATGCATATATACAGCGTCATCAGGATGCTTATTGGCTTAATTTTGATCTGGCCATGCAGCGTCGGCACTATGACCTTTTGCGTCAAGCCAGCGCAGAAGACATGGTTGTGGATTTCTATTTTGATCAATTACGCGAGGTGACGGCTGTAACGTTTATTAGCCCAGACCACCCCGGCTTATTTGCCCGCCTGACGGGAGCATGTGCCGTTGCCGGCCTTAATATTTTGGATGCGCGGATTACCACAACACGCGATGGCATGGCGGTTGATACGCTTTATGTCCGTGACCCAGAATCCGATGGCCCGCTGAGTAAAACGCGCCATGACAGGCTTCGTGAGATAATTCGCAATGTGCTACTGGGCAAGATTAGTGCGCCCGATAATTTTGCACCGGCTCGGGTGCCGCGCCGCTTGAATGCTTTTAATGTGCCTGCGCGTGTATTGATCGATAATGATTTGTCTGATTATGCGACCGTAATCGAAGTTAGCGGTCTAGACCGACCGGGCCTATTGCATGCTTTATCGCGTGATTTGTTTAATCAGAATATTTCGATTACGGCGGCGCGTGTTGCAACATGGGGCGAGCGCGCTGTCGATGTTTTCTATGTCACAGATTTGCTCGGATATAAAATCGCTGGCACAGCAAAACTTACGAAAATTTCAAACCGCCTGAAGGCGGCGATTGCAGACCCTGCAGCGAGCGCGCGTCCAGCGCCCAATAAAGAGAAGGCACTCACGTGACCGCGGCGCCAGGCGCCCCGTCATTGAGCCCTCACGACAAGGGCAAACCAAATGTCTTGCGCGCCGCATTTTCAGTTGGTTTTGCAACCATGATTAGTCGCGTGACAGGGCTTGGGCGCGATATTTTGGTTGCCGCTGCGCTTGGCGCCGGCCCTATAGCCGATATTTTTGTTGTCGCTTTTAGATTGCCAAATTTGTTTCGTCGCCTTTTTGCCGAGGGTGCATTTAGTGCAGCATTCATTCCACTCTACACAGAAGCTTTGGCCAAGAATGGCGAAAAAAGCGCTCGTGACTTTGCTTCCTCAGTGTTTGCGGCGCTGGTTTTAGTGTTGGTTTTGTTCACCGCCATTGCACAAATCTTCATGCCTTATTTTGTCATGGCAATCGCGCAGGGATTTAGTGACCGCCCAGAGCAATTCGACCTAGCGGTTTATTATACGCGAATTGCCTTTCCTTATTTGTTTTTTATGTCTCTATTGGCTTTTTACGCAGCTTTATTAAATGCGCGCGGCGCGTTTTTTGCGCCAGCATTTGCACCGGTTTTATTGAACATTATAACGATCTCGGCGCTGACGATTGCTTTTATCGTCGATGGGGTAGCGATTGATTATCTGATCTGGGGCGTGGCCTTAGCCGGGGTCGTGCAATTTATTTGGGGTGCCTTAGCAGCATTAAGGCAGGGCATCACGATTGAGCTGGTTTGGCCGCGTCTCACGCCTGACGTTAAAAAATTATGGTGGCTCGCTATTCCGGGCATTTTAGCAGCGGGCATTGGTCAAATTAATTTATTGGTAGGCACCTCTATTGCCACGGCGCAAGCGGGCGCCGCTTCTTGGCTTTATTATGCAGATCGGCTTTATCAGCTTCCAATGGGGATTATTGGTGTCGCTCTCGGGGTTGCGCTGTTACCCACCGTATCGCACTACATATCCAGCAATGATGCTGCTGGTGCGGCGCGCGCGCAATCCAGCGCTATCATTGCTGGCATGGCACTTACAATTCCTGCCGCTGCTGGATTAGCAGTTTTGGCGCATCCTCTTGTTCAGCTTTTTTTCGAGCGTGGCGCGTTTACCTCAGAAGATAGCATAGCAACTGCGATGGCTGTTCAGGTTTTCTGCTTTGGGTTGCCGGCCTTTATTCTGATTAGATTATTACAGCCGGCTTTTTTCGCGCGCAAAGATACGCTCACACCGCTTATCGACGCGGCGGTTGGCGTGATTTTAAACATTACCCTATCCCTCGTTTTATTTCCTAAATATGGGCATTTAGCGATTGCTTTTGCAACGACATGTGCGGGTTATTTAACAGTGGTACTAACATTAATTCGTATTTGGCTTCGCGCCTACTGGCGGCCAGACTATAGTTTTGTGCGGCGTATCATTACCCAGAAAGTTTCGGCTATTATTATGGCCGCTGGTGTATATCTGTTTATTTCTTATGTGGAGCCGATAACAAAATTGGGCCTTTTGGCAATGATACTTGGTGCAGTTATACTCGGTGCAATTATTTTCGGAGGCTTGCTATGGCTTTTGGGCGGGGCAACAAGAGACGACTTCGCGCGCTTGCGTCGCCCTCAATAATTCGTCATAAACGCCAGATATTAAGAGAGGCAAAATCATGTCATCACAACTATCCGATGCCGCAGCCGTTTCAACAGCGTCCAAGCACTCCAGCGTTCCTGTGCAGCGCGTTTTATCGGGCGTTCAACCAACCGGAAATTTACACTTGGGGAATTATTTGGGCGCGATCCGTAATTTCGTGGCCTTGCAAGAAACCCATGAATGTTTTTACTGTGTCGTTGATTTGCATGCTATTACAGTTTGGCAGGATCCTGCAGAGCTGGCGCGGAATACGCGAGAAGTTGCCGCTGCCTTCATTGCTTCGGGCGTAGATCCCAGAAACCACGTTATTTTTAACCAGAGCCAGGTGTCGGAACATGCCGAGCTTGCTTGGGTTCTAAATTGTGTCTCCCGCATGGGGTGGCTTAACCGTATGACGCAGTTCAAGGAAAAGGCGGGTAAGCAGCGAGAGAACGCCTCAGTCGGGCTCTATATTTATCCTAATCTCATGGCTGCTGACATTCTTCTTTATCGTGCGACACATGTACCCGTGGGTGACGATCAAAAGCAACATTTGGAGCTTGCACGGGACATCGCGCAGAAATTTAATAATGATTTTGATCATGCTGAAGGTGGACCAGGCTATTTCCCACTTCCTGAGCCGATCATTCAGGGCCCTGCGACGCGGGTTATGTCGTTGCGCGATGGTTTATCCAAAATGTCGAAGTCGGACGCATCAGAGATGTCGCGCATTACATTATCTGACGATGCAGACACGATCGCGCGTAAAATTAGAAAAGCTAAAACAGACCCGGACGTATTGCCTGAAAGAGTTGATGGGCTGGAGGGGCGCCCAGAGGCGTCAAACCTTTTAGGCATTTATGCGGCGTTATCCGATATGCCTCTGGCAACAGCAGTTAATACATTTGCGGGTCAGCAATTCTCTGCTCTTAAAGCTGGGCTAACCGATATTCTTATCGCTAAGATGGCACCGATAACCGAGGAAATGCAGCGTTTAATGGCTGATCCCGCGCATGTTGATGGGTTGCTGGCCGAGGGGGCCTCGCGTGCCCGCGCAGTGGCTGGTCCGGTTATGGCTGATATTCGCGAAAAAGTGGGTTTTCTGGGAGCACATCGCAAATGAGGCTTGCCGCTTTCTTGCAGTAATGCCACGATGACAGCATGGATATAAACAGGCACTTACAGCGAAAATTTTTAGTTGTCGTCGACGGCACACCGGAGAGCCATGCCGCCGTTTATTTTGCGGCGAGACGTGCTCACGGTACCGGCGGAAAAGTGACACTATTACTTTTATTGGATAAAGAAAATTTCTCGCATTGGCTGGGCGTCGGTAATTTAATTCAAGAAGAAGCTCGGAATGAAGCCGAGGCAGTGTTACGCGAATTATCCGTGCTGATTGAAAACCTTGGCGGTGATAAACCCGAACAGCATATTCGGGAAGGCCAAGCTGTGACTGTGATTAGAGAATTATTGGCGGAAGACCCAGAGATTTCGACCCTTGTTTTAGCCTCGGGCACCGATCCCTCTGGCCCTGGGCCGCTTGTTTCAGCTCTGGCGCGCGGCAAAGGCGAATTTCCAATTCCGGTCACAGTTATTCCGGGTGGCTTATCTGATGAAGAAATTGACGCGCTGACGTAACGCTCTTTTCCTTTTTATGATAAACGCCTATATCAGTAGCCAGTCATATGAAAGGGTTCTCAAATGTTTATACAGACCGAAGCAACGCCTAATCCTGCAACACTGAAATTTATGCCTGGTCGCGAGGTTATGGGAACGCAGTCGCCAATGGACTTCCCCAATGCCGATTCTGCTAATGCCTCGCCCTTGGCGATGAGCCTCTTCAGAACCGGGTTGGTCGCGGGTGTGTTTTTGGGATCAGACTTCATCGCTGTAACGAAGACAGATGGAGAATGGCAACATGTCAAGCCAGCTTTACTTGCCGCGATCATGGACCATTTCGTTGCCGGGCTTCCGGTCATGAATGCGGGGGCAGTCCCTCAAGGTACAGAAGATAATAGCGACGAGGATCCGACAGTCTCAGCCATTAAACAGCTTATCGATACGCGGATCCGCCCCGCAGTCGCTCAAGATGGTGGCGATATCGTTTTTCAGGATTTTACGGATGGTGTTGTGTCGCTCCACATGCGCGGCGCATGCGCTGGTTGCCCGAGTGCAACAGCCACCTTAAAGCAGGGTATTGAGAATATGCTCCGCCATTATGTCCCTGAGGTTATTGAGGTGCGCGCAGTTATTTAGGTCGAAGGCGTGTTACCATTCCTAAATTTAGTTTGGAGTAAGCAGAGATGGCAGAAATAATTTCGGATCATGTATTAGATCAAATTTTTCGACAGGCGCGTTCTCAAAATGCATGGCTTGATACGCCAGTAGATGACGCACAGTTGGAACAAATTTATGATTTGATGAAAATGGGCCCGACCAGCGCCAATTGCTCACCTGCCCGCATCGTCTATGTGCGAACAGCAGAGACCAAAGAGAAGCTGGTGCCGTGCATGATAGACACTAATCAAGAAAAAGTTCGCCAAGCGCCTGTTACAGCTATTATTGCTTATGACACGCAATTTTATGATCGTATTCCCGAGCTCTTTCCCCATAACCCGGGCGCGCGCGATTGGTTCGCGCATATTCCAGAAGTTGCAGCCATTACGGCCATGCGCAATAGTACCTTGCAAGGCGCTTACTTTATGATTGCAGCGCGCGCGATTGGCCTTGATGTTGGCCCGCTCTCCGGTTTTGATGAAAATGCCGTGAACGCATGCTTTTTTCCTGATGGGCGGTTTAAAAGCAATTTTATATGCTGTCTTGGCCACGGAGATGCGACTGCGGTATTCGAACGCAGTCCGCGCCTCGCTTTTGAGGATGCGTGCCAACTTGTCTGATGAAAACGCCCACCTCTTGCTTGCCTGTGATACGACACAAGGAGCGTGTTCCGTCGCATTAAGCAGAGGTAATGTGGTTATAAACGATATCGTTGTGCCAATGTCGCGTGGCCATGCCGAGGCGCTTATGCCTATGATTATAGGGCTCTTAAAAGAGGCCGATGTTGCGCCAGACCAACTATCGCGCTTGGCCGTCACGACGGGCCCAGGGACCTTTACCGGTGTTCGTCTCGGCTTGGCAGCGCAACGCGCTTATGCTGTTGCGCTAGATTTACCATTGATTGGCGTGCCGACAATGCAGGCAATGGCGCAAGGCGAAGCGGCGGAAATGCCCGTATTTGTCGCAATTGATGCGCGGCGCGATGAAGTATACGGACAATTATTTTCAGCTGAAAAAAAACCGGAAGGTCGCGCTGCGCTGACGCCGCCCTCCGTAATTAGCCGAGCATCTTTAGCACAAAACCTGCCGACAGAACCATTTAGGGTTATTGGGACAGGTGCGTCTTTTGTTCAAGACGTATCGTCTTATGCCGAACTTTCAACGGCACCAGTGTATCCCCAAGCCTTGCATGTGGCGCGCATGGCGGCGGCACAAAGCTGGGAAGGGCTAACCTCGCATCATTTACCAGAGCCTATTTATTTGCGCGCGGCAGATGCAACATTACCCAACCCAAATAAACGCCCTGCGCACGCGCCGGTCCAAGCGTAAATGCGACGGTTAACGGTCCGCGATGCGCCCGACTGCGCTCAGCTGCATGCACAGTGTTTTGATCGGCCGTGGTCGCATAAGAGTTTTGTTGACATTCTCGGTGATCCAAAGACCTTTGGGTTTGGTTTGGAGAGCGAAGGTTATGTTATTTGTCGCTCGGTCCTTGATGAAGCTGAACTTCTGACAATATGTACGGCTACACATAAACGCCGCACAGGGCTTGCATATCGTTTGATTGGCGCTGCTATTGCTGACTGCCAAGAACTGAATGTTAGACGGTTTTTTCTCGAGGTTGCGGAAACAAATATTGCCGCCCGTGCGCTGTATCTAAAAATGGGGTTTGTCGAAACGGGCATGCGCCCCAATTATTATGGGCGTGAGGCGGCCATATTAATGGAGTTTGATTGCGCATGACGCATGCAATATGGTTATGGTAGACAAAATGATCACAACTAAGAGATAACAGGCATGAGCAATAAAGACACTGAGCAGAAGCAGTCGACAAGTGAGAGTGTCGGTGACTTTGAAAGCAAGGCCCAAGAAGCTGGCATGCGAATGACCGAGCAACGGCGTGTTATCGCCCGCGTCCTGGCGGAGAGCGATGATCATCCAGATGTTGAGGAAGTTCATCGTCGTGCTTCGGAACAAGATTCAGGTATCTCAATTGCAACGGTTTATCGGACGGTAAGGCTGTTTGAAGAGGCGGGTATCTTGACCCGGCATGAATTCGGCGACGGGCGCGCACGCTATGAACCGGTTTCAGAAGGTCATCACGATCACTTGATTGATATTCAGTCTGGACAAGTGATCGAGTTTATTAATGAAGAAATTGAGAGATTGCAGCAAGAGATTGCGGAGCGGCTGGGGTATCGATTGGTGGATCACCGCCTAGAGCTTTATGGTGTGCCGATTAAAAAATCATGAGCATTTTCGATAAACGTCGACGTTAACTATTGGGTTAAGCATGAGAGTATTGTTACGAATTATTGCGTTTTGTAGTCTCACCATACTCGCGGCACCCGTTCAGTTTATCTTTCTCATGGTTTTCCCCATCGGTGCGCGTTGGCTGCCGGTATTCTATTTTCGTATCTTGCTTTGGTGTTTCGGTGTTAGGGTTGTGTTACACGGCGACCGCCCAAGTGATCAAACTTTAATTGTGAGCAATCATATTAGTTGGTTAGATATTTTGGTGCTGGGCGCCCAGAGGCCGCTGCACTTTGTTGCCAAGGCCGAGATTTCCGGCTGGCCACTTTTTGGACAAATGGCGAAATTACATCGCACAATATTTATCGATCGCACACGACGCCATCAGGCGCGCTCGCATAATGCCTCGATCGTCTCGCGCCTTGATAAGGGCGATTGCCTTGTCCTTTTTCCAGAGGGGACAAGCAGCGACGGCCTTAGGGTGTTGCCCTTTAAGTCGGCTTTATTTGCCGCTGTTATGCCGCGTTCTGGAGAAATGCAATATCCCGTTCAACCTGTCAGTATGCTTTATACCCGAAAGTCGGGTCTGGCCATGGGGCGTCGCCAGCGCGCTGCCTATGGCTGGTATGGTGACACGGAGCTCATTCCTCATTTGCTTTATGTTTTAAAATCGCCGCCAATTACCATCGAATTATATTACCATACGGTTCCCAACGAAAACGTCGCTGGGCACCGCAAAGCGCTCGCGCAATATTGCGAAGGCATGGTGCGCGACGGAATAGAGCAGATTTTATTGCAAGGGCTTGCCCCAGTGCAGGAAAATGGATAAGCCAGACATATGGAAAAGACACAAGATATAGCTCAAGCAAGCAGTCACGCCACCTTGGCGGGTCAAAACCTAAAAGGTTGTTATATTAAAACCTATGGGTGCCAGATGAATGTATACGACAGCGAGCGCATGGCCGAGGCGATGGCTGAGGCAGGGTATCGCGCGGTCGACACGCCTGAAGCCGCCGACATGATCATTTTAAATACATGTCACATACGCGAAAAAGCAGCTGAAAAAGTATATTCGGAACTGGGTCGTCTGAAGCCGCTGAAAGATAAAAATAAAGACATGATTTTTGGTGTGGCGGGTTGTGTTGCTCAGGCCGAAGGCGAAGAAATGATCAAGCGTGCACCGAGTGTGGATATGGTCTTTGGCCCCCAAACTTACCATGCTTTGCCGGCGATGCTAAGCGAGCTTGCCGAGACGCGTGCATCGGGCATGCAAGCTCGGATTGTCAGGACACAGTTTCCTGCGGAAGAAAAGTTTGAGGCTTTGCATCAGCAAGAGCGAAAGCCGATCACGCGTGCCCCAACTGCCTTTGTGACCATACAGGAAGGGTGCGATAAATTTTGCACATTTTGCGTTGTACCTTATACGCGTGGCGCTGAAGTATCGCGCGCCGCGTATGATATTATCAGCGAAGCAGAAGCTTTGGCCGCGACGGGTGTTAAGGAAATAACGCTTTTGGGGCAGAACGTTAATGCGTGGCGAGACCGCGATGTAAAAACGGGCCTAGCTGCTCTGTTGACGCGTCTATCGGATATTGATGGTATTGAACGCCTGCGCTTTACGACATCGCACCCAAATGACATGGACGATGCGCTTATTGCCGCTCACGGTCAGTTACCTAAACTCATGCCCTACCTGCATTTGCCTGTTCAGGCGGGCTCCGACAAAATATTGAAAGCGATGAACCGTCATCATACGTCAGAGCATTACCTTAGTCTTGTCGACCGGTTTAGGTTGGCGCGTCCTGATCTTGCATTATCCTCAGATTTTATCGTTGGCTTTCCGGGCGAGACAGATGAGGACTTTGATCAAACCATGGCCTTAGTCGAGCGGGTAAATTACGCGCAAGCCTTTTCGTTTAAATATTCTCCTCGGGCAGGCACACCAGCCGCTGAGGAGGCTCAGGTTGACGAAGATGTGAAGTCTAAGCGCTTGGCTGCTTTGCAGGGCCTTCTCAATATTCAGCAAAAGGAATTCAACCAAAGCCTGATTGGCAAGGAGATCCCGGTTCTGTTCGAGCGCAAAAGTAAAATTGAGGGACAAATCACTGGTCGAAGCCCCTATTTGCAACCCGTACATGTTTATATGAGCGAGTCTGTAATAGGAGAGATTGTGACGGTTCGTGTGACGGGCGCCCATGCCAATTCACTGAGCGCTGTCGCCGTGGATTAATACGACGCGTTGTTGTCGCGGGAGACAGGATTGTCTTGTATTTTTAATCAAATGTAGAGATAATTAGAAATAATGAAAATAGATAGTTTTACTTCTGTAAAGAAAAAACTCAGCGGGGTTCTCCGTGGGATCTAGCCGGAACGAGTTAGAAAAATTGCGGCCTAAAGCAACTGAGACAAAACCGCTTACCATAGATTTTGATAATAATTTATTGCTCGTTGAGCTTTATGGGGCGCAAGGCCGCAACTTAACTCGGATTGAAGAAAAAATAGGTGTCAGCATTGTAAACAGAGGCAACCGGGTTGTTGTTTCTGGTGATGCTGCCGATTGCTTACGGGCCGAGAAAGTATTGAAAATGCTATATGCGCGGTTGCGCGATGGTGGTGATTTGGTTTCGGGAGATGTTGATGGGGCTATCCGCATGAGTGCAGTTAAGGAAGAAAAAACGAAGCGCCGCGAGTATGGGCCGATGATACGCACCCAAAAAAGAGAATTGCTGCCGCGCTCACCAAACCAAGCCGACTATATTGCGGCCTTGATGTCCGGCGAGCTTATCATTGGTACCGGACCTGCGGGAACGGGCAAGACATATTTGGCTGTCGCTGCCGCCGCCGCCATGCTCCAAGATGGATTGATTGACCGGATTATTTTATCGCGACCTGCTGTTGAGGCGGGCGAAAGACTTGGTTTCTTGCCTGGCGATATGCGCGATAAAGTCGACCCTTACCTCCGGCCACTATATGATGCCCTTTATGATATGTTGCCAGGTCCACAAGTGGCGCGTGGTTTAGAGTCGGGCGAAATTGAAATTGCGCCTTTGGCTTTCATGCGGGGGCGCACGCTAAGAAATGCATTTGTTATTTTGGATGAGGCGCAAAATGCGACTCCTATGCAGATGAAGATGTTTTTAACGCGTATGGGTGAGAACAGCCGAATGGCCATTACAGGTGACCCGACGCAAGTCGACCTGCCTTTTGGCGCGAAGTCTGGTTTGAAGGATGCGCTAGAAATATTGCCCGACGTCGCGGGTGTGTCTATCATTCGGTTCGCTGAAGAAGATGTTGTCCGCCATGATATGGTGACGCGTATCGTCAAGGCTTATAATCGCCGTGATGGGCAGAGGCTTCGTTTATCAGACCGCGAGAAAAGTGATAATAATGAAAAAACGTCGGATGATCATTAACTATGCCTAAGGAACGAGACAGGGCAGAAGACCGGGCAGAATTGCCCTCGTTGGCACCAGAGCCAAGTTTAGATATGCCGATTATTGACATGAGTGTCGACGATGATCGGTGGGTAACCCACCAGGGGCTCATTCAGGATATGTTGGAAAAAGTTTGTTCTTTGATAGGGCTGAGGCATGGTGAGCTTAGTGTGGTCTTGACGCATGACACGCGCATTGCCAGCCTGAATACGCAATATCGAGAAAAAAATAATCCGACCAATGTACTCAGTTTTCCGTGTTTGTCTCTAAACGCACCCGTCGAAATCTCGACACTACCGCAGACACCTTTTTTATTGGGCGATATTATTTTAGCATTCGAGACGATTACGCGCGAGGCACAAGAACAGGGAAAACTGTTCTCTGACCATTTGGCACATTTGCTGGTGCATGGTCTTCTTCATTTATTGGGATATGATCATGTTGATGATCAACAGGCTGACGTTATGGAGAGCTTTGAAAGCGAAATTTTGGGTCGCCTCGGGTATGACGACCCCTACAGCGCTAAGGAGGTGTAATGACGAACGTGGATAATAATCAAAACAAACCAGGGATCATTCCGCGCCTATGGGGAAAAATGCGTGGCGCTCTGGGGCTTGCTGATCAGGATTGGCGTGAAAGCATTAATGACATGTTGGAAGAGGCGTCCGAAGGACAGAGTGATTTAAGTAATGAGGAGCATCACATGCTCAGAAACTTGCTTGGGTTTCGTGACGTCCGTGTCGAGGATGTGATGGTGCCCCGGGCGGACATTACAGCGGTTGAAGACAACATAAGTTACAACGAATTGCTCGAGCAATTCGTCGAATGCGCGCATTCGCGCGTTCCTGTCTATAGTGAGACGCTCGATAACCCCGTCGGGATGGTGCATATAAAAGATATTCTTCCGTTTTCGCGCACGGGAGCGGCTGGGTTTGAGCTCAAATCCGTGATTAGAAACATTCTGTTCGCGCCACCTTCCATGCCGGCGCTGGAACTTCTTTTGCGCATGCAAGCGACGCATACGCATATGGCGTTGGTCATAGATGAATATGGCGGCACGGACGGCTTGTTGACCATTGAAGACCTGGTAGAGGAAATTGTCGGCGAGATCGAAGACGAGCATGATGATGATTTAGATGATCCTGTGATTGTGCAAAAGGGTGACGATAAATGGGAAGCCGAAGCGCGCCTCGAAGTGGAAGAGCTTGAAAAGACATTGTCGATCACGCTTTCGGGTACTGATTTTGATGAGGTTGATACTCTTGGTGGCCTGGCCTTTACCGTCGCTGGACGTATTCCTCAGCGCGGTGAGATTTTACATTGCCATCTCGCCGATAACCGACATTTAGAAATGTTGGTGCGCGAGGCGGACCCTCGGCGTATTAAAATGCTCGAGATACGGTTAATCGAGGACGCTCATTTTGTATCGACAGATTAAGACTATTTTTTCGGCTTACCCTTGGGCGGCCGTTTTTCTCGCTGGCGCTCTTCTGCCATTCGCATTTGCACCATCCGCGGTTTTGCCAGTCGCATGTGTGGCTTATTATTTCTTCTGGATCCATATGTTGCGCGCATCGGATTGGCGTGCCGCCTTTGCGACGGGATGGTGGTTCGGCTTTGGGCAATTTGTCATTGGCCTTTATTGGATCGGCAATGCGGTGCTCATAGAGGCCGATACGTTTTGGTGGCTGCTACCATTCGCTGTCCTTCTCTTCCCTGCTGGCTTGGCTTTTTTTATTGCCATTCCCGCGGCGATTTGGGCGGCCCTGCGCCTAAGGCTCGGAACCGATAACAATATTATAAGCGCAATTATATTGGCAGCCTTGCTCGCTTTAGCCGAGCTTGCGCGCGGCACGATACTAACCGGTTTTCCATGGAATAATATTGCGATGGTATGGGGAAGTTGGCTTTGGCTCTCGCAGATTAGCGCATGGACAGGGTTTTATGGTCTCAGCTTGATTGTGCTTTTATGGCTGATGGTGCCGGTCGCATTATGGGCGGCGGGCCGTCAGCTGTTTGGCACAATTGTGTCTGTCTTTGTGCTGGTGGTCGCGATCGGGTTAGGCTTATGGCGTTTGGAGGCTAGCCCGCCCCAACAGGGTGGTCCACGCATTGCGATCGTTCAGCCCCATATCGAGCAGGGACGTAAGCTGAACGTGGCAGATCGACAAGCAATTTTACGCGAGTTGCTGGACCTGACAGAGCAAGCGGTAAAAGCAGAGGCAGAATACGTTATATGGCCCGAGACGGCCGTACCCTTTATGATTGACGAGGAGCCAGCTTTTGCCAAGCTATTGTCTGCAAAGCTTCCCCCAGAGACTATATTAATAACGGGAGCGATACGTCGCCAAAAACAAACCGGCCAGATGATTTCTGGCGTTACGGAATTTGATTATTATAATTCTGCACAATTATGGCGTGGTGGCGCTTTGCGCAGCCTCGGTGATAAACGTCATCTCGTTCCTTTTGGCGAGTATTTGCCGCTTCAAAATTTCTTAGAGTCATTTGGATTTGAACAACTCACGAGACAAAGAGGCGGTTTTACGGCAGGTGCATCGGCGCCTATTTTAAGCGATGCGGGCGGCATTCGCTTTCTCGCTCTAATTTGTTATGAGGCGATTTTCCCGATTGGGTCTTTGTATGTAGATGACGCGGATGTAATCGTTAATCTAACCAATGATGCGTGGTTTGGTGAAACAGCGGGACCTCATCAGCATTTGGCACAAGCGCGATTGCGAGCAATTGAGGCGCGGCGTCCACTTATCCGCGCTGCCAATACGGGCGTTTCGGCTGTTTTTGATCATATGGGGCGTAGGCTTGGGCGTTTAGATTTGGGCAAAAAAGGCGTGTTGATTGTGCGGGTCCCTCTCGGCCACTGAGTGCGGGGCTAAAGCCTATAAAGTTCGGATTTGCCATGCATTTCTGCTAATTTAACCTCGTTATCAGGCTTTAACAAAATACACTGTTTACGGCCTGTTAATTCTTTTATGTTCTGCTATCGTAGCTCCGTTCTGATGACGGTCCCCTTTTGGAGGCGGTCAATCTTAGAGCGATAAAATAAACGTCCAAAAAAAAAATAAAAAAGGGGGTTTCAGTGAACAAAGTTAGTGAAAAATTAGTAGATGCCCATATAGGTTCGCGTTTGCGCTTGCGTCGTCTTATGTTGGGGATGAGCCAAGAAGCACTCGGAGAGAGCCTTTCCGTGACGTTTCAGCAGGTGCAAAAATACGAGAAGGGAACCAACAGAATTTCGGCCAGTCGGCTGTATTATATTGCTTCTATCTTTGACGTGCCGTTGAGCTATTTCTTTAGTGGTTTAGCGCCAAGCGAAACAGATAGCCAGCAGCCCATGGGCATGGCCGAGGGCACAACAGTTGAGGCTTTGCCCTATGTTTCTCCTTACTTGGCATTTGTGAGTAGTGCCGAGGGTGTTCAACTTAATCAGGCATTTATAGGAATTGGGTCGGCGAATGTTCGGCGCGATATTGTCACGTTGGTGTGCGATCTCGCTCAGGCAATGCCGATGCGACGCAGGTAAGCTCGACCGTTGATTATTGGATATGAGGGATATTAAGGCATCAGGTTGTAGCTTTTTTTCGTACTTCATGCTTTTTACGTGAGGTGCGTAAAGCTCTTGACCCGAGCGCGCTGGCCTGCCATATAAAGAAATCTTTATATGGTGATTTTGGCCATCTTCACATTAGGAGTGTGCGTTATGTCAGGTAAAAATTATGTATTCACGAGCGAATCTGTTTCCGAAGGACATCCAGACAAGGTTTGTGACCGGATTTCAGATAGTATTTTGGACGCGTTTCTGGCGCGCCAACCAGATGCGCGCGTCGCTGTTGAAACTCTCACCACAACCAATCTTATTGTTTTGGCGGGCGAAGTGCGCCCAGAAGGCTTGGTATCCAAGCAAGAGATGGAAGATATCGCGCGCCAAGCTGTGCGCGATATTGGCTATGAGCAAGAGGGCTTTCACTGGAAGAATGCTGAAGTTCAAGTCCATGTTCATGCGCAATCCGAGCACATTGCTCAGGGCGTAGACTCTGACGGTAACGATAAAGACGAGGGCGCGGGTGACCAGGGCATTATGTTTGGTTACGCATGCCAGGAGACCAAAGAACTGATGCCGGCACCGATTGCATATGCCCATGAAATTCTTCAAGACATGGCGGCTGCGCGTCATAGCGGTGCTGTTGTAGGCTTAGGCCCAGATGCCAAAAGCCAAATTTCCTTGAAATATGAAAATGGCAAGCCAGTCGGTGCCACATCTGTTGTGGTCTCGACACAACATGATGACGGTTTGACGCAAGATGATGTGCGACAGATTGTGCGTCCATTCGTTGAGCGTGTCTTACCGGAAGGCTGGATGTGCGACGATAAGGATTTTTATGTTAATCCGACGGGCACTTTCGTTATTGGTGGCCCTGATGGCGACGCGGGTTTAACGGGTCGTAAAATCATTGTCGATACTTATGGTGGCGCGGCCCCTCACGGCGGCGGCGCATTTTCTGGAAAAGATCCAACCAAAGTTGACCGGTCTGCTGCCTATGCCGCGCGTTATTTAGCAAAAAATGTCGTCGCTGCTGGACTGGCTGACAAATGCTGCCTACAGCTATCATACGCGATCGGTGTTTCGAAGCCTCTCTCAATTCTGGTCGACCTCTTTGGCACAGGCCACGTTGACGAGGTGGCGCTTGGCGATAAATTGATGGAAGTCATGGACCTGAGTCCACGCGGTATTCGTGATCATTTGGGTCTTAATAAGCCAATTTACGCGCGCACAGCTGCTTACGGACACTTTGGACGCGCGCCTGAAGCCGATGGCGGGTTTTCTTGGGAACGTACTGATTTGGTTGACGCGCTTAAGGGAGCGTTTTAGACCTCATTGTTGAAAACAAGAGAGGTCTAGCCATGGCGGAACGTCCGCGCAAATTTTATGGACGCCGTCAAGGGCATAAGCTCCACCCTCGACCCGCTGCGACGCTTGCGACGCATTTGCCTGGCTTGAAGATCGGGCTTGATGCCCCAGACCCCTCTGTGCTTTTCGCGGCGGATGATAAGGTCAAGAAATTCGCTCTTGAAATTGGTTTTGGCGGTGGCGAGCATCTAGCCGCGCGGGCCGTCGCTAATCCTGAGACTGGATATATTGGGTCTGAAGTCTTTCTCAATGGCGTCGCAAAGCTTGTCGCTAAAGTCGTGGCGCATGACCTCAAAAACGTTAGAATATATGATGAAGATGCGCGCGATTTGCTCGAGCGCCTCCCGGCTGGTCAATTTTCTGAGGTTTACCTGCTTTATCCAGACCCGTGGCATAAAAAGAAGCACAATAAACGCCGCTTCATTTCGCTGGAAAACCTCTCTCATATCCATCGTGTGTTAAGACCGGATGGCCATTTTTATTTTGCCTCTGATATTGCTGACTACACGAGTTGGACCTTAGCTGTCATGCGCCAATATGGAAAATTTGAATGGATTGCAGCACAAGCCGACGATTGGCGCCAGCCTTTCCCAGACTGGCCAGGTACCCGCTATGAAGAGAAAGCCTTGGTTGCCGGGCGACGTCCCAGCTACCTGACTTTTAAACCTATAAAATAGGCTTTGCCGTTTATCTTCTTTGCCAGCGCGTATGACGAAATTAGGTGGCGTTGAAACAGTCACGAAACGGCAATGAAAATGCTCTTGCAAATTGGGACGCGTATGCTATGTTTGAAACAACATTGCTGATTTTATAGGTAAGTGGGATGCCCAGTTGGGCCCCGCTTTTTTTATTGCCTTTTAACGACCACTTAAAAGGCGCTGAGAACGATTTATGCGTGTCGCATTGAAGACACGTCTTACGTTTTGGAGACTTTGTTTAATGCCGTCAGAAGATACTTCGACAACAAGCATTGTAACGCGTGACGCGATTGCGCATCTCGTGGCCCCGGGGCCCGCGCGCGGTCTCTTGTCGCTCATTGACCCATTGGTTCATGATCTTGGTTTCTCTCTCGTGCGTATCCGCATGACAGGTGAAGCGGGCGCTCCCGTATTACAAGTTATGGCGGAGCGTGAAGACGGTCTTCTGGGTATTAATGATTGCGAGGCAATTTCCACCGCTCTCTCGGCGGTTCTCGATGTTGAAGACCCGATCCATGGCGAATATACACTCGAGGTATCATCGCCAGGATTGGCTCGCCCGCTGACGCGGCCAGAAGATTTTGAGCGTTGGCAGGGATGTGAAGCTAAAGTTGAGCTGGCGCAAGCGGTTGAGGGGCAGCGCAGGTTTCGCGGTATCGTCGCGGGCTCTGATGGCGGCGAGGCGTTACTCGAGGTTGACCTCGCGGGCTTTGACAGCCCTCAGATATTGGGTTTTGGTTTCGGTGACATCACCGAGGCTCGACTGGTTATAACGGATGAAGTGTTGAAATCGGCCCTAAAAGGGGGTAAGTCCCCTGAGCGGGCCAAAAAGTGATCAAGTTCTCTCGGATGAAGGAGTTTTAAATGGCAACTGGTATTAGCGCAAATAAGCTAGAGCTATTGCAAATTGCAGACGCAGTCGCGCGTGAAAAAGGCATAGAAATGTCAGTCGTTTTGGCCGCTATGGCTGATGCGATCCAAAAAGCAGCGAAGGCCCGCTACGGTGTTGAAAATGATATTCGTGCTGAGATCGATCCAAAGACAGGTGACACGCGCTTACTTCGTGTGGTTACGGTGGTTGAGGTTGTTGAAAACGATAATCTAGAAATTACGCTTCCAATTGCGCAGCGCACACATCCAGATGCACAGATTGGTGATGAAATCTCAGATGAATTGCCACCTGTCGAATTTGGTCGTATTGCAACCCAGGCCGCGAAACAAGTGATCGTTCAGCGCGTGCGAGATGCAGAGCGCGAACGCCAGTTTGAAGAGTATAAAGACCGTATCGGTGAAATTATTAGTGGCGTGGTCAAACGTGTTGAATATGGCAATGTTGTTATGGATCTCGGACGCGGCGAAGCCGTTATCCGCAGAGACAATTTGATCCCGCGTGAAGTGTTTCGTCCGGGCGATCGCATTCGTGCGTTTATTCAAGATTGCCGTCGTGAACAGCGCGGACCACAGATTATTCTATCGCGTACGGATCCGACATTCATGGCTAAACTATTTATGCAGGAAGTACCCGAAATTTATGATGGCATTATTGAAGTGCGTGCGGTTGCACGCGACCCAGGTAGTCGCGCTAAAATTGCCGTTATATCGAGCGATCCAAGCATTGACCCCGTCGGGGCGTGTGTGGGTATGCGCGGTAGTCGCGTACAAGCTGTTGTTAACGAACTACAGGGCGAGAAGGTCGACATTATTCCATGGACACAAGATGCCGCTGGTTTCATCGTTAATGCTTTAGCGCCGGCAGAAGTTTCTAAGGTTGTGTTGGATGAAGACGCACAGCGTATTGAGGTTGTTGTTCCTGATGAGCAGTTAAGTCTCGCCATCGGCCGACGCGGGCAGAATGTTCGTTTGGCGTCACAATTAACCGGCTGGGATATTGATATTGTGACGGAAGCTGAAGAGAGCGAACGCCGCCAGACGGAGTTTGCCGAGCGCACACAAGTCTTTATGGGCGCCTTAGATGTCGATGAGATGATCGCTCAGCTTCTCGCTTCTGAGGGTTTCGCGACGATTGAAGAAGTCGCATATGTGCCGTTAAGCGAGATTATGATGATTGAGGGTTTTGACGAGGATACAGCCGCTGAGATTCAAAACCGTGCTGTTGACGCGATGGAGCGTCAAAACAAAGAGCTGGATGCAAAACGCATTGAGCTCGGTGTTAGTGACGACGTTGCCGCGATTGAGGGTATTAGCCCGGCTATGTTGGTGGCGCTTGGCGAGAACGACATTAAGAGCCTCGACGATTTTGCAGGCTGTGTGCCGGATGACCTTATTGGCTGGTATGAAACGGTTGACCGCAAGCGCGTTCGCCAAGCCGGTATACTTGATGGGTTTGATTTGACTGCCGAAGAAGCAGAATATTTAATTATGGCGGGGCGTGTTGCCATTGGTTGGTTAACACAAGAAGAGTGGGATGCAATGTCGGCGCCTGAAACTGTTGATGTTGCTGAAGATGCAACGGCTGAGGAGGATCTGGCAACAGATGGAGCGCTTTGAGGCTGAAAATTTGGTATCTGTGCCGCGCACCCATCGCCAGTGTATTGTAACTGGCGATACCCTTCCTTGTGCGCAGATGGTGCGCTTTGTTGCGTCCCCCGACGGATGTATCACACCTGATCTCCAACTAAAACTCCCTGGCCGCGGCCTATGGGTAACCGCGCGACATGATTTAATCGATCAGGCTGTGTCGCGTCGACAATTTGCGCGTGCCGCACGCAGTGCGGTGGATGCATCTAGCGAGCTGCCGGAGCTTGTCTTGTCACTTTTACACAGACAGTTTTTTAATCTACTCGGCCTTGTACGCAAAGCTGGTGGAATTGTGTTAGGCTCATCAAAGGTTGTTCAAGCTGTTGAGAAGAAGCAGGCTTTTTTACTTCTTCATGCGGCAGACGGCTCGATTGATGAGCGCGGGAAGATAGATCGACTTGCTAAGCATTGCGGCGTCGAGACGCTCAGCGTCTTTTGTGTTGCTGAATTAAGTGCGGCGCTGGGCAAAGAGAATGTGGTGCATTGTGCGATCGTTGATAAAAGTTGGGCCAATAGGCTGCGCGAAGAATGTGATCGAATTGTTAGGTATCAACCTACAGAGGAAATGAGGATAATATGAGCGAAAGTAATGACGGAGAAAACGGCGAAAAAGAAACGCGCCAAAGCAAGCCATTGAGCCTCAAGCGTACGGTCGAATCTGGTCAGGTTCGCCAAAACTTCTCGCATGGTCGTAGTAAAGCTGTTGTCGTTGAGAAAAAACGTAAGCGGACAATTATTCCAGGCCGCGCTGAAGAAACGCCTCAGGTTGCAGCGCCTGCATCAGCGCCAGAGCCTATCGTGCAAAAGTCCGTTGCCGAAGAACGCTTAAGTAGATCGCAACAAGAGGCGCGCTTGGCCGCTGTTGCAGACTCGAAACTGCGCGAGGTAGAGGAAGCAAAGCAACGCGAGCTCGATGAAGAGCGTCGCGCTAAAGAAGATTTAGTATTAGCTGAGGAGCGCGCGCGCGAAGAGGCTGAGCAGGCCAAAAGACGCGAAGAACTTGCGCGCGAGAAAGAGCGTGCTGCAAAAAAAGATGAAGAGCCAATGGCCGTGGCACCCCAAGCTCCACGCGCAACGCCCATAAAACGCGATGCGCCGGCGCCAGCCCGCGATGATCGTAAGCCAGCTGCGCCCGCAAAAGGAGATCGCAAACGCCGCGAAGGCCGGTTAACTATTTCTAATGCGCTGAACGAAGAAGAGCGCATGCGCTCTATGGCCTCTATACGCCGTCGCCGTGAACGCGAGAGACGCCAAGGCCAATCGAATGAGCCAGCAGAGAAAGTTGCGAGAACAGTCGTTATTCCGGATACAATTACCATTCAAGAGCTTGCTAATCGCATGGCCGAACGTGCCGTTGATGTGATCAAGCACCTGATGCAGCAAGGAATGATGGCGCAGATAAACGACACGATCGAGTCTGATACAGCGCAGCTTATTGCCGAAGAAATGGGTCATATTGTTAAACGTGTATCCGAGTCCGATGTCGAAGAAGGCGTTGTCGGTATCGATGATATCGATGAAGATAAAGAGCCGCGGCCTCCGGTTATCACGGTGATGGGCCATGTTGACCACGGTAAGACATCATTGCTTGATGCGATCCGTAAAGCCAAAGTCGCCAAAGGTGAAGCTGGAGGGATTACGCAGCATATTGGTGCCTATCAAGTAACCCTTGATAGCGGTGTTATTTCGTTCATCGATACACCGGGTCACGCCGCCTTCACGGCAATGCGTGCACGCGGAGCGCGGGTCACGGATATCGTTATTTTGGTTGTAGCCGCAGATGACGGCGTGATGCCGCAGACCATCGAGGCGATTTCACATGCGAAAGCATCGGGCGCGCCAATGATTGTTGCCATTAACAAAATGGATAAGCCAGAAGCTGATCCTCAGCGCGTTAAAAATGAACTTCTTCAATATGAAGTTTTTGCCGAAGACCTTGGTGGTGACGTACAAATGGTTCCTGTTTCTGCTCATACTGGTGAAGGGTTAGACGAATTGCTCGAGTGCGTCTTGTTGCAGGCAGAGCTTATGGAGCTGCGTGCTAATGCAGACCGTGAAGGCTCGGGCGTTGTTATTGAGGCTAAACTAGACACGGGTCGCGGCGCAGTGGCGACGGTCTTGGTTCAGCGCGGAACAGTAAAAGTTGGCGATATTTTCGTTGTTGGGCAAGAGTCTGGGCGTATACGCGCACTGATCGACGATCAAGGCAATCAGATAAAAAGTGCTGGTCCATCCAAACCTGTTGAGGTTCTTGGTGCAGGCGGTGTGCCGCGTGCGGGTGATGTGTTTAATGTGGTCGAGAGCGAGTCGCAGGCGCGTGAAGTCGCGGCCTATCGTGCTCGAAAATTGCGTGATGAAAGTTCAGCGCGCGGCGTCAGAACGACACTCGACCAAATGATGACCCAACTTAAAGACAGCGAAGTCAAAGAAGTTGCGCTTATCGTTAAAGGTGATGTGCAGGGTTCTGTCGAGGCGATTGCGCAAGCAGCAGAAAAACTAGGTAATGATGAAATCCGCGCTCGCGTGATTCACGCTGGTGTGGGTGGTATCACTGAGAGTGATATTACATTGGCGTCGACATCCAACGCTATTGTGGTTGGTTTTAACGTCCGGGCGAACGTGCAGGCTCGCCAGTCTGCCGAGCAATCTGGGATCGAGATACGCTATTACAATATTATCTATGATCTTGTGGATGACTTGAGAGCCGCCATGTCTGGCATGTTGTCACCAGACTTACGTGAAAATATGCTTGGTAATGCTGAAGTGCTTGAAGTGTTCAGTGTTGGTAAAGCCGGCAAAGCGGCAGGTTGCCGGATTAGCGACGGCCTTGTACGGCGCGGTGCACAAGTGCGCTTGATCCGCGATAATGTCGTTATTCATGAAGGCGAGCTTTCGTCTTTGCGTCGATTTAAGGACGAGGTCAAGGAAGTGCCGTCGGGTCAAGAGTGCGGTATGGCATTTGAGAAATACCAAGATCTCAAGCCGGGCGACGTAATCGAATGTTATGAGGTCGAGAGCGTGGCCCGCACATTGGAAGCCTAGATTTGATCGCGCGTGCATCATCTGGAAAGGGCGGCAAATCAGCGGCGGGTCGCCCGCCAAGTCAGCGCCAACTGCGCATTGGGGAAACCATTCGCCATAGTCTTGCGGCGCGTTTAACGCGCGGAGGCTTTGACGAAAAGCTACTCAATAAGTCAATTATATCTGTAACCGAAGTGCGTATTGGTCCCGATCTTAAGAATGCGACGGCTTACGTGATGCCTCTAGGGGGTAAAGACCTCGATAAGATTGTTGCGCTCTTAAATACGCATAGTGCCGTTTTTCGTCGCGAGATTGGTCGCGATCTGAGCCTCAAATACACGCCTGCTATTTCTTTTAAGGCTGATAATAGTTTTGATGCGGCGGCAGCCATTGATAAAATTCTGATGAGTGACGCGGTTCAGCGCGATGTCAAAAAAGATAGATCGGATTTTGAGTAAATATGGGCGCGCGCCGGCGTAAAGGACGTTTTGTTTCGGGTTGGTTGGTGCTTGATAAGCCGGCGGGCATTGGTTCAACGCCTGCTCTTGGTCGTGCGCGCCGTATTTTTAATGCACAAAAAGCAGGGCACGCAGGTACATTGGACCCTTTGGCCAGTGGCATTTTACCGATCGCTTTTGGCGAGGCGACGAAGACCATACATATGATGATGGATGCCCCTAAAAGCTATGAGTGCACGATACGATTTGGTGCGACCACGACGACTGACGATGCCGAGGGTGAGATTGTCGAGGAAACGTCGGCGCGCCCAGATGATGCCGCGATACGTGCGGCACTGCCTCAATTTATAGGGGAAATAAGCCAAAAACCACCTGCCTATTCAGCCCTTAAGGTCGATGGCCGCCGTGCCTATGATTTGGCGCGTGCGGGCGAAGACCCTGATTTGGCACCACGCGTTATCCGAATTGATGACATTGAGATGATCGACCGGCCCGACGTCGACCATGTGCGCTTGCGGGTGGATTGCGGTAAGGGCACTTATATTCGGGCTCTTGGTCGTGATTTAGCGCAGAATCTGGGTTCTTTAGGCTATATTTCCGCTTTGAGGCGCACACGCGTGGGGTATTTTTCGCTCGATGATGCAATAGGACTAGAAAAACTAACAGATTTAGGCCATAGTGCGCCCGATTTGAATGAGCTTGACCGCTTGATACTTCCTTTAGAGACCGTGCTGGACGACATCCCGGGACTGGCTCTTGATGAAAATCAGGCCCGCATGGTGCGGCATGGCCAGTCAATTCCCGTATCAGTAGATTTATCAGCTGATATGTTTTGGGTTCATTACGAAGCCAAAGCGGTGGCCTTAGGCGCCCTCAAGCAGGGTATTTTTAGGCCATTACGGATCATTAACCAAAGCCCTACGGGCGCAAACGAAATGGAGTAACGATGTCGATATCTGATGAGCGCAAACAAGCGCTAATAAAAGAATATGCAACCAAAGAAGGTGACACGGGTTCACCAGAAGTACAGGTTGCCATTTTAACCGAGCGTATAACCAATCTGACTGAGCACTTTAAGTCTCACAAAAAAGACAATCACTCACGCCGTGGGTTGTTGGCAATGGTTAGCCTTCGTCGTCGCTTGCTTGACTATGTTAAGTCACGCAATGTCGAACGCTACCAGTCTTTGATTGAGCGTCTTGGTATTCGCCGCTAATTATTATTTGGCAGATTTGCCGAAATTTGTCGCAGAGCCCGACAAAAGCAGTTTTTAACGATACTGCTAACGATGTTTATTATGCCGAGGTCGGCTCGTATGTGGCCTCATTTTTGAAAACCCGCTTTTGCGGCGGCAGGCGTGCCCGGCGCGCTCTGCTGGTAAGGAAAGATAGAAGATAGATGTTTGATATTACGCGTGAAGAAATTGAATGGGGTGGGCGCACACTCACACTCGAAACGGGCAAGATTGCTCGTCAAGCCGATGGAGCAGTTATAGCGACTTACGGTGAAACTACGGTTATGGCAACAGTTGTTGCTGACCGTCAACCAAAGTCAGGGATCGACTTTTTCCCACTGACTGTAAATTACCAAGAAAAAACATATGCCGCGGGTAAAATTCCCGGTGGTTATTTTAAGCGCGAGGGACGCCCGAGCGAACGGGAAACACTTATTTCCCGTTTGATTGACCGTCCGATCCGCCCGCTTTTCGTAAAAGGTTTTAAAAACGAAACTCAAGTTATTGCGACAGTCCTCTCACATGATCTTGAAAACGACCCTGATATTGTAGCAATGGTAGCTGTCTCAGCTGCTCTTACAATTTCTGGCGTTCCATTTATGGGACCTATCGGGGCGGCACGCGTAGGCTATATCAATGGTGAATATATTCTTAACCCGGACATGGACACATACGGTGACAGCGAGCTTGAGCTTGTTGTAGCCGGCACGCAAGACGCTGTCTTGATGGTTGAGTCAGAAGCTAAAGGCCTATCTGAAGATATTATGCTGGGTGCGGTTATGTTCGGTCATGAGCATTTCCAGCCTGTTATTGACGCTATTGTTCGGATGGCTGAAAAATGTGCGAAAGAGCCGCGCATTGTGCCTGAAGTTAATGATGAAGAACTCCGCGCACAAGTTGCTGAGATCGCTAAATCGTCTCTTGAGGACGCCTATAAAATTGCTGACAAGCAAGAGCGCCAAGAAAAAATCGCTCTTGCCAAAGACAGTGTCAAAGCGGCGCTATTAACGGATGCGAGCACAGCTGATGAGGCAATTGCCGTTGGTGGTGCGTTTAAAGGGTTGGAGAGCGACATTGTTCGTGGTTCAATTTTGAAAACTAAAAAACGTATCGATGGACGCGGTCTTGAAGATGTACGCCGTATTGAGTCAGAGGTCGGCGTATTGCCGCGGGCTCATGGTTCAGCCCTCTTTACGCGCGGCGAAACTCAAGCCTTAGTAGTAGCCACACTTGGTACGGGTGATGACGAGCAAATGATTGACGCGCTTGAAGGCACGTATAAATCAAACTTCATGTTGCATTATAACTTTCCACCATTCTCCGTTGGTGAGACTGGCCGTGTTGGTTTCACGGGTCGTCGTGAGATTGGTCATGGTAAATTGGCTTGGCGCGCATTGCGCGCTGTTTTGCCAAGCAAAGAAGAGTTCCCTTATACGCTGCGTTTGGTTTCTGAAATTACAGAATCTAATGGGTCGTCCTCAATGGCATCTGTTTGTGGCTCATCGCTTGCGATGATGGATGCGGGCGTGCCTTTGAAAACAGCTGTCGCGGGTATCGCCATGGGCCTCATTAAAGAAGGCGAAGAGTTTGCGGTTCTCTCTGATATTCTTGGTGATGAAGATCACCTTGGTGACATGGATTTCAAGGTGGCTGGTACGGCCGATGGCATTACATCACTTCAGATGGACATCAAAATTACCGGTATCACTGAAGAGATTATGCGTGTTGCCCTCGATCAAGCGCGCGGTGGCCGTAATCACATTTTAGGTGAGATGGCACGCGCTCTCGACACAGCGCGCGGCGAGACGGGTACTTATGCGCCGAAGATTGAAACAATTAAAATTGCGGTTGATAAAATTCGTGAGGTTATTGGTTCTGGCGGAAAAGTAATCCGAGAAATCGTTGAAACAACGGGCGCTAAAATCGATATTTCGGATGATGGCGTTATCAAAGTAGCGTCAAGCGATGGCGATAAAATTAAGGCGGCGATCGATTGGATTAATTCAATCGCTGCTGAGCCTGAAGTCGGTGTGATCTATGAAGGTACTGTTGTTAAGGTTATGGACTTTGGAGCGTTTGTTAACTTCTTTGGTAAGCGTGATGGCCTTGTGCATATTTCACAACTCGCGGCTGACCGTGTTGAGAAAGTCTCAGACATCGTCAAAGAAGGCCAAACGGTTAAGGTCAAACTTCTGGGATTTGATGATCGTGGCAAAGTGCGCTTGTCTATGAAGGTCGTAGATCAAGAAACCGGTGCGGATTTAGAAGGTAGCGAAGAAGCTGCTGACTAAAACATGTGTTGAGTTGAATAAAGAAAACCCCGCTCGATAATTTGAGCGGGGTTTTTTTTGTGCTTCGTAATTTGTACTTTGTACTTTGCAATAATAATTGCTAGACGCGTTTAAAAGCCAAAGATCCATTCGTGCCTCCAAAGCCAAAGCTGTTAGACAAGACGGTGTTTAACTTTGCATTGTCGACGCGCTCGCGAACGATGGGCATGTCTGCGAATGCGGGGTCAATCTCTTCAATATGAGCAGAGGCTGAGATGAAGTTACCTTCCATCATGAGCAAACTATAAATGGCTTCTTGCACGCCGGCGGCACCGAGGCTGTGACCGGATAAGGATTTGGTTGCACTTATGGGCGGGCAGTTTGAGCCAAATAAACCGCGTAGCGAGTCTATTTCGCTGACGTCACCCACCGGCGTGGATGTAGCGTGCGGGTTGATATAGTCAATCGGGCCGTCGAGACCTGCCATGGCCATTTCCATACACCGTCGGCCGCCTTCACCAGATGGCTGAACCATGTCCTGACCGTCTGAAGTTGCGCCATAGCCGACAATCTCAGCGTAGATTTTGGCACCGCGCGCTTTAGCGCGTTCCATTTCTTCAAGCACCAATACACCGGCACCACCGGCGATGACGAAACCATCGCGATTTACATCAAAGGCGCGCGATGCAATCGTTGGCGTTTCATTATATTTGCTAGACATGGCGCCCATAGCATCAAAAAGAACGGATAATGCCCAGTCGAGTTCTTCACCGCCGCCTGCAAACATAACGTCTTGTTTGCCCCACTGGATAAGTTCTGCGGCGTTTCCAATGCAATGGGTTGAGGTGGCGCAAGCGCTGCTGATTGAATAGTTCACGCCTTTAATGCCATATGGCGTGGCAAGTGTAGCTGAGTTGGTCGAGCTCATGCATTTGGGAACAGCAAACGGGCCGACGCGTTTAGGGCTTGAATTGCGCGCTGTATCAGCGGCCGCAATGAGCGCTTTGGTTGATGGTCCGCCCGAACCCATAATCAAGCCGGTGCGAGGGTTAACGATATCGTCTTCTGCAAGCCCTGCATCCGCGATTGCCTGCTCCATAGCAATATAGTTCCAAGCCGCGCCATCGCCCATGAAGCGACGGATACGCTTGTCTACGGCACTATCTATATCGATTGTTGGTACGCCAGCAATTTGTGACCTAAAGCCGAGTTCAGCAAAAGGTGTATATTGAGTGATGCCCGAGCGCCCGTCATAGAGGCTTTTAGAGACTTCTTTGGCATTATTGCCCAAGCATGAAATGATACCAAGTCCCGTAATGGCAACTCTACGCATATTTTTCTCCCTAAAATAACGGATAATGACTGCGTTAAAAGGCTTCGGCACCGAATAGGCCAACTCTGAGGTCGGCTGCAGTGTAAATTTCTTTTTCGTCTACAAGCAAACGCGCGTTTCCGATGCCCATAATTAAACGTCCTGTTATGACGCGGCGCATTTCAATTTCATAGCGCACTAATTTATTCGTGGGCAAAATTTGGCCTTTGAATTTGACGTCACCAGAACCGAGCGCGCGGCCCCGACCTTTTTGTCCGAGCCAGCCGAGATAAAACCCAATTAACTGCCACATGGCATCTAAACCGAGGCAGCCAGGCATCACGGGATCATTCTCAAAGTGACAGTCAAAGAACCAAAGGTCGGGCTTAATATCAAGCTCTGCGATAATTTGCCCTTTATCAAAAGCACCGCCGGTCTCACTAATATGCGTAATTCGGTCAAACATGAGCATTGGTGGCAAAGGAAGACGCGCATTGCCTTCTCCAAACATGTCGCCATGGCCGCATGCAAGGAGGTCTTCGTATGTTAAAGATGATTTTCGTTCAGACACTTCAAACCCCTAAAAGGCAGCAAGCCAATGCCGAAAGGCAGCACGATATTGCCGACTGGTATAATTATATTCGTTAAAGTTAGCATGGTCTGATCGAAGAGGCAAAGATATAGCCATCTAAAATAGTGGGCATATAGACTAAATGTGTAATTGTGCTTGTTGGGATGCGGCGCTTGACATGCGTCATTTAGATGCTTATTCTAGAATTATTATAAATTAGGTGGTGTTAATATTAATTATGACGACGCTAGCAAGCACATCAAATGACCTTATGGACGTATCGCCAGCTCAGGAGCGGGCATTAGAACAGCGATTGCGTGCCGCTGGATTACGCATGACCAGGCCACGTATATTGCTTGCGCATTTATTGTTTCGTCATGGTGACCGTCATTTAACGGCTGAAATGCTGTATGGAGAAGCCCAAGTTGAGGGGTTAGAGGTATCGTTAGCGACAGTTTACAATACGCTGAACCAGTTTCTAGAAGTCGGTTTACTACGGCAGGTGGTGGTTGATAGCACGCGGAGTTATTTTGATACAAATTTAGGTGGCCACCATCACTTTTTTGTTGAATCGACAGGGGAGCTTATTGATGTGCCCTCACAGGCGATCAAGATTAATGATTTACCCAAAGCCCCAGAGGGTTTTGATATGTCGGGCGTTGATATTGTGTTGCGATTAACGCCGAAAGTGACTGATTAAGCTGAATTTTGTACGTATTTGAAGGCTTTAAAGCCTTCATTATCAGCGTTTTAAATATTGCTTTCAGGGCATTACGGACAAATTTATATCAAATAAAATTGACGCGTTTCCTCTTGGCTGTCGCTTCGTATAAAAATATAAATTTTATTTATTAGAATTATTCTAAACTACTTGACGCAGGAATAGTTGCACCCTATATTGTGACCAGATAGAGGGATAGCCTTTATCTAAAATCGTCTCGGAATGATCCGATTAGTTAAAGCAAACTGAGGAGTGACAAATGTCTCTTGCAGAATCTAAAACACTACAAAACTTGAAAGACGCGTTTTCTGGCGAAAGCCAAGCAAACCGTCGTTACCTTTATTTCGCGCAAAAAGCCGACGTAGAAGGTTTTAACGATGTTGCAACTGTTTTCCGTTCAACAGCTGAAGGTGAAACTGGCCATGCGCACGGCCACCTTGAGTTTATGGAAGAAGTTGGTGATCCAGCGACAGGCGAAAAAATTGGCTCAACAGAAGACAATTTGAAGTCAGCAATTGCTGGTGAAACACACGAGTATACAGACATGTATCCTGGTATGGCGCGTACTGCACGCGAAGAAGGTTTCGACGAAATCGCTGATTGGTTCGAAACACTTGCGAAAGCAGAAAAGTCACACGCTGGTCGTTTCCAAAAAGCATTGGACACGATGGAGTAAGACGAATATCGGTCCGGCTCTACGCCGGGCCGAAAATCGCCTCAGATTAATCAAAACACACACAAAATTTCGCGACCAGACAATAAACTCTTGGAGAATGTCATGAAAGAAGGCAGCACTGAAGCACCCATCCGTCACCCCATTGAGTGGCAAACCGAAGCTTTTTACGACAAGGCAGAGCTTGATGAAGAACTGCGCCGCCAGTTTGACATTTGTCACGGTTGCCGTCGTTGCTTCAATTTGTGCGACAGCTTCCCCCGCTTGTTTGACCTGATCGACGAAAGTGAAAGCGGTGAGCTTGATACGGTTGATAGTGCCGATTTCGCACCGATCGTTGAGGCTTGTACATTATGTGACCTTTGCTTCATGACGAAATGTCCTTATGTGCCACCACATGAATTTAACCTCGATTTTCCGCATCTTTTATTGCGCGCCCGCGCGGTCGAGCTGAAAGAAAAAGGCTCACCTCCATTTGTGCAAAATCAATTGGCTCAAATGGACCGTAATGGTAGCGCGATCGCGCCAGTCGCCGCTGTAGCAAATTGGGCAAGTAAGTCTGGTAACGCCCTTACACGCCCTGTGATGGATGCGGCATTGGGTATCGATAAGAAAGCTGAACTGCCTAAATTCGCGGGCAAAACATTTATGAAGCGTGCCGCCGACGCCATTAAGACTGGGGCTTATGCGCCTAATCCAAATGGCCCCGCCAAAGGCCGCGAAGCCGTTCTTTATGCAACTTGCGCTGTTAATTATAACAACCCAACGGTTGGCGAGTCTGCTGCGCTGGTGCTGGCCCATTTGGGTGTTCAGGTTCAGACCGACTACCCCGGCTGTTGTGGTATGCCATTTTTAGAGCAGGGTAACATTGCGAAGGTTGCTGAGAATGCCGCCAAAGTATCAGCCATGTTGCGCCCATTGGTCGATGCTGGCAAAGATATTATCACTCTCACGGCCAGCTGTGGTCTCATGTTTAAATTTGAGTGGCCGCTCATCCTGCCCGATAATGAAGATGTGAAAGCTTTAAGCGCAGCTACCAAAGATATTAGCGAATATGTTGTGAGCATCGCTAATAATGAAGGGTTGCTCGAGGGAATGAAGCCTCTGAAGGGCGGCGTAGCCATGCACCTCGCATGCCATGCACGGGCCCAAAATGTTGGCCCTAAGTCGGCAGAACTCCTGCGCTTTATTCCTGAAGCCGACGTGACGGTTATCGAACGTTGTTCGGGTCACGGCGGCACGTTTGGGGTTATGAAAGAAACCCATGACGTAGCTATGAAAATTGGTAAGCCTGCCGGCAAACTGGTTGCCAAGAGTAAGGCTGAGACTGTGTGTTCTGATTGCCCACTCGCGGCAAAACACTTGGTGCAGGTTGTCGAGGGTCTTGATACCGTTGAAAACCCGCCTGAGGCGGCGCACCCAATCGAGGTTTTTGCACGCGCCTATAACCTTATTTAGTTGAATATTTATTTTGAAAGGATCGCAAATGTCTTCTCCCAAACAAATCACACGCGATGATATTTTAAGCCCACAAGACTACCTTGCTCAACGCGCCGTTCTCCGCAAGCGTATTGTTGATATTAAGAAACCACGTCGCATTGATGTGGGTCCTTATGCGACATTTTATTTCGAGAGCTACGAGACGATGTTACAGCAAATTCAAGAAATGCTTTACATTGAAAAGGGTGGTGAAGAGCAGCTCGTCGATGAGTTAGAAGCTTATAATCCTATGGTTCCCCAAGGTAAGGAACTGACTGTTACGCTCATGTTTGAAATTGATGATCCTGCGCGCCGCGGAACAATCTTACGCCGTTTGACAGATGTCGAGCTAACCGCTTTTGTCGACGTGGACGGTGAGAAAGTTTATGCTCAGCCAGAACAAGATGTCGAGCGCACGGCTTCAGACGGCAAAACATCGTCTGTTCACTTTTTACATTTCCCGTTTCCCGACCACTTAATCGCAAAATTCTGCAGTGACGAAGGACAAATGGTTCTTGGCATTGAGCACGAGAACTATGCACATATGACCATACTCACGCCAGAAACACGCAAGTCTCTGTCGCAAGATTTTGATCATTAAGGTTTGCGCTTTACCTATCTGACGCCTTGATGCGTATTATATTTACTCAAAGTCTTCATCTAGATAGACGCCCCAAAGATGTGAGCGCTGCATCCACCCCTCAAAGTTTGCAGTGCTCACATCACACCACTTGTCCAAGCATTGGTTAATACGAACAACCACATTATTCCTCAAAAACACTAGTATATATCCGTCATCTTCTGCGGAGCGCCTGATAGGTATTCCAGGTTCAGAAGATTTCGTGAGACCGTAGCGCGCGCCAGTGAGCAGTCTTTTATGCATCCATCCACTTTCGCCCTCGCTATCGCGGACCTCTCGCCAGTCATTATACTCTCCAATTACTTCTAGCGGCAAGCCAGCACGCTGATATTGCCATTTAACTGGGAACCTCGTTCCCGGACCCACGCGCATATTCGCCTTATCAAAAATAATGCTTACAAAGCGCGGAACCTTTAACCCGGATGAAGATCTTTCTTGCGCGGTCGATATATCGGTTGTGCCAGCGAGCAGCAGGCAGAGCGTGCAGAGAACGGAGCTAATACTGGGGACCCGGAAAAACATAGGCAGAAATTATCATGAGGCTAAATATAAACAAGCTATTTAGTCGCCTTAATGGTGCTTAGGTGAATGCAACCAAGCACATATCATGCATTCGTAAATATTTCTGCATATATGCACGGATTTTGCTAAACTAATAATCAGACATGCGCAAAAATATAGGAGCGTTTTGTGGCTGCCAAAAATCTTCAGATTGCTTTAACGCGACGTCTCACTGCCCCGATTGAAACGCGGATGGGTGAGTTGTTTTCTGTTACCTATAACGAAAACGATGGCGCTCTTGATCGCGATGCGCTTTTAGCCCTCATGCAATCGCATGATGTATTGGTGCCCACCGTGACTGACCATATCGACGCTGAGCTCATAAACGACGCTGGACCTCGCTTACAGCTCATAGCAAATTTTGGCAACGGCACCGATAATATAGATGTCGACGCTGCCTATGCGCGTGGCATAACGGTTACCAACACACCCAGTGTCTTGACCGAAGATACGGCTGATATGACGTTAGCGCTTATTCTTGCCGTATCGCGGCGGCTGGTTGAGGGTAACCGAATTGTTCATCAGCCAGGTCAGTTTACTGGATGGTCGCCTAATTGGATGCTTGGTCAACGTGTTGGTGGCAAGAAACTCGGTATTATTGGTATGGGACGCATTGGCCAGGCGGTTGCGCGTCGCGCCCGCGCGTTTGGCCTCGATATTCATTACTTTAATCGCAACCGAGTTCATGCATCAACGGAAAGCGAGTTGGCGGCAACATATTGGGATAATTTGGACCGCATGCTTCGTCATATAGATATCCTATCAATCCATTGCCCGCATACACCCGCGACCTATCATTTATTATCGGCGCGACGTATCGCAATGATGCAGCCTCATGCCACGATCATCAATACAAGTAGAGGTGAGGTTGTCGATGAGGCGGCACTTGGTCGCGCGCTTAGTGACGGGTTACTTGGGGGTGCTGGGCTGGATGTTTTTGAGCGTGAACCTGCTGTTCACCCAGCTCTCCTGAATTTACCAAACGTAACTCTTATTCCTCATATGAGTTCGGCCACAAAAGAAGGCCGGCAAAGTATGGGCGAAAAGGTGATTATCAACATTCAAACTTACGCCGATGGACACCGACCACCAGATAGGGTTTTACCGAGCTCTGCCACAATTTGAGCTTAAGCCTTGGCTGATGTTCCAGTTAGTGGGTTATTTGGATCGTGGGGTAGGCCGATATTGCGCATGGTGCCTGATAGCCCATCAAAAACCAGCAGGCGCCCAGCCAAACTATCGCCTATGTCCAAAATTTCTTTCATGACCTCGATTGCTTGCAGGCTACCCAAGGTGCCGGTGACGGCGCCCAATACGCCTTGGCTCGCGCAATCTTCTTCAGTGCTCACATCAGAAGGTACAAGGCAACGATAACTCGCAAAAGGCACGCCGTTTCGATCTTTTAAATACGGCTTAAGCGTTGTTAACTGGCCTTGGAAACCAATTGCAGCCGCGCTCACGAGTGGCTTTTGAGCGTGGAAACACGCATCGCTGATGACGAACCTCGTGCCAAAATTATCACTGCAATCGGCGATAATGTCATAGGTCATGACAAGATCAGAGACGTTCTCAATTGTCACGCGTTGGACCAAGGGCTCTATATTAATATCGGCCCGTAGCGCCTTTAGCGTTTCTTGGGCCGCTATCGTTTTGCGCATTCCGACATGGCGCTCATGAAATAATATTTGGCGCTGAAGATTGCTTGTCTCTACAATGTCATCATCAACAAGCCCGAGTGTGCCAATCCCGGCAACCGCTAAATATTGAGCGAGCGGGCAGCCCAAACCCCCCACGCCAATGATCAATACGCGGGCGCGTCCCAATTTTTGTTGGCCCGCGCCGCCAATAGCGGGCAAAAATAAATGACGACGATAACGCGTCTCAGGCGCAGTTAGGTCATCAGCCATATTTTACAAGCCTTCGAAGAGGGCGGTCGACAGATAGCGCTCTGCAAAGCTTGGTAAAATGATTACGATATTCTTACCTGCCATATCGGGCCGCTTTCCAACCTCTATAGCTGCGGCAACAGCGGCTCCCGAGCTAATGCCGCCGGGCACACCCTCAATGCGCGCGAGGCGCCGTGCTGTCTCGAAAGCTGTTTCATTTGAAATGGTAACGACTTCATCGATGAGGTCAGCCTCCATATTACCTGGGACAAAGCCTGCGCCAATGCCTTGAATTTTATGGGGACCAGGGTTTCCACCAGATAGAATTGGACTGTCTTCGGGTTCAACAGCAATCATCTTAAGGTCAGGTTTTCGGACCTTCAAGACACTCCCAATACCGGTGAATGTGCCGCCTGTTCCAACCCCCGAAATAACAGCATCTACTGTCCCGTTAGTGTCATTCCAGATTTCTTCTGCAGTCGTTACTCGATGAATTTGCGGGTTAGCCGGATTGTTAAATTGTTGCGGCATGACCCAGCTTGGGTTTTGCGCAAGTAATTCTTCTGCGCGCCCAATCGCACCCTTCATACCTTTTTCGGCAGGTGTTAGTTCGAGTTGTGCGCCGAGCAATGCAAGCATTTTCCGCCGCTCTGTCGACATGCTTTCTGGCATGCACAGGATAAGTTTATAGCCTTTTGCAGCACAGGCAAATGCGAGCGCGATACCGGTATTGCCCGATGTTGGCTCCACGATAACTGTATCTTCTTTCATTTGCCCGCTATTTTCGAGCGCCTCGACCATCGCGACGCCGATACGATCTTTCACGCTGGCAATAGGATTAAAAAACTCAAGTTTGGCTAATAAATTTGCGCCACACTCTTCTGCGGCCTGCAAACGCTTGAGGCGGACCAGAGGCGTATTGCCAATCGTATCGATGATCGAGTCATAAATTTTGCCGCGTCCTGTGGTGCGTGGTTGGTCACTCATGTTCAATTTCCCCTTTAACTCTGTTTACTCGTGTTGTGGCGCTCTCACCCCAATGTGGTCAACTTAAATTGTGAAATCTTCACTTGGCATAATTGGCGATACTTGTGGGGCGTCGCGGCACAAATCTTCAATCGTGATTGCGTCAAGCGCATCGCACATATCCTGAGCTATTTTATCACATAAAGGCAATACGACCATCTGGCCCAATTCGGAGCGCAGAGTTACCTGCTCTTCATTATGATCAAGCGCGTCTATGACGCGAATAATTTCTCCAACGCTGATACGACGGCGTTCTCTGGCTAAGCGATACCCCCCACGTGGACCACGCACGCCGCGCAGTATATCAGCGCGGACAAGCGCTTGCATAATTTGCTCGAGGTAACGTTGCGGCACTTGTTGGCGCTCGGTAATTTCGCGGGCTTGAACGGGTTCAGGTCGGGCATAAGTCGCTACGTCGACGACGGCCTCGAGCGCAAGCATAGCTTTTCGTGACAAAGGCTGCATTTATTTATCCTTTACCGGTTGAGCCAAAGCCACCGTCACCACGTGACGTTTCAGGCAAGTTATCGGTTAATTCAAAAACACCTTTGGTGACCGGCGCAAGCACCATTTGTGCGATACGTTCGCCACGTTGAATGACAAAATCTTCCTCGCTCAGGTTAATCAATATTACTTTTATCTCGCCGCGATAATCACAATCGACCGTGCCGGGTGTGTTTAAAACGGTCACGCCATTTTTGGCTGCCAAACCAGACCGAGGTCTGATTTGAGCTTCATAGTCTTGGGGCAAGGCGATGGATAAACCCGTTTCGACCATTACGCGCGCCATTGGTTTTAAGGTTATTGGTTCGCTGATTGCGGCCTTAAGGTCCATACCAGCGGCACCTTCAGTGGCATAAAAGGGAAGCTCTAGCCCCGTTGCATGGGGCAGTTGAACGACAGATATTTTAATGCTGCTCACGAATTTGGCTCCTTATTGCTTTTTGCGCTGACATAATGAGAAATGCGCGCGACAAGTTTTTGGGCGACATCTTTTTTGCTCATATTTGGCCATGTTTCATGGTCATCGGATGTAAAAATATCGATGGTATTATTATCCCCGCCCATAATGCCTGTTTCGGGGGATACATTATTGGCCACCATCCAGTCACAACCTTTGCGCGCGCGCTTGGCGCTGGCATATTCAGCCACATTTTCTGTCTCGGCCGCAAAGCCGATGACGAGGTCGGGGCGTTTATCGCCCTCTAGCTTGCTGAGCCATGCCAAAATATCTGGGTTTTCGACGAGCGAGAGCGTTGGAGGGCCTGCCCCAATATCTTTTTTTACTTTTTGATTGGCTTGCGTATCGACCCGCCAATCAGCAACAGCAGCTGTCATTACGGCAATATCTGCTGGCAAAGATTGCTGGACAATGCTGAGCATTTCTTTGGCGGTTTCAACGCGTGTGATATTGACCCCAACGGGGTCCGGCAGATTGGTCGGTCCGCTTATCAAGCTTACCGTGGCGCCGGCTTCGGCAAAGGCTGTCGCAATCGCATAACCTTGTTTGCCCGACGAGCGATTGGCAATGTAGCGAACCGGATCGATAGGTTCATGGGTTGGGCCTGCTGTCATTAAGACGTGCTGGCCCTTGAGGGGCTGATCAACCGGCGTATATTTTGCAGCTACATCTGAGGCTTCAATATTTAAGCCGTCCATGACCTGTGTCACAATTTGCTCAATATCACTCATACGACCAAGGCCAAACTCGCCGCAGGCCATGTCGCCCTCGTCGGGCCCGATCATCTGAATGCCGTCGGCTTTAAGTTGCGACAGATTACGCTGTGTTGCTGGGTGATGCCACATGCGGACATTCATTGCTGGTGCAATAAAAACAGGCTTATCTGTTGCCAAAAGTGTTGTGCTGGCTAGGTCATTGGCGACACCCATTGCCATTTTGCCAATAAGGTCGGCGGTTGCCGGCGCAACCAATATTGCGTCTGCTTCTCGCGATAATTGAATATGCCCCATTTCTACTTCGTCTTTGAGGTCGAAGAGGTTCTCGTAGACTTTATCCCCCGATACGCTCGCGAGCGATAGCGGCGAGACAAACTGTGCAGCAGCAGCAGTCAGCAAACAGCGCGCGCCAATGCCATTTTTCTTAAAGGCGCGGATAAGCTCGGGTGCTTTATAAGCCGCGATGCCGCCGCCGATAATAATTAAAACTCGATGTGTGCTCATTAAAATTCAAACTTTTTTGATGGCGCCTATTGTGTGCCGATGACAGCCCTATTTTACTCTTAAAAAATGTGAAAACTCAAGTTCCCGATCAAAACATTGTGTATTAATTTATTTATCGTTTAATTTTGCCAAATTAGAAATATTGCAGAAAGGCCGGCGGCAAGCGCCAGCGCGCCGATAATGCGCGCCACCCAGTCAGGGCGTTGAGGTTCTGGTTCGCTCAATTTCATTGCCGCTAAATGCAGGGCATCCAAAGTATTGGGCAATCCCTTTAAAACACGGCCAGCACCCTGAAAGCTTGCGCGGGCTTCGCGTAATTTACCTTCAGGGCCAAGGGCTTTCTTAAGCCAGTCGCTAACAATTGGTTGGGCGGCGTCCCAAATATTAAGTTTGGGGTCAAAGCTTCGTGCGACGCCTTCAATGGTGACCATGGTTTTTTGCAAAAGCAACAATTGTGGTTGTGTCTCCATTTCAAATTGCTCGGTGACATCGAAAAGGTGAGAGAGCAAATTTGCCATGGAAATATTGTCGGCATTTTGATCGCGAATGGGTTCTCCGATTGAGCGTAGTGCTTGGGAAAACTCATCAACACTATTATGCTTTGGCACATATCCGGCTTCAAAATGAACGCGCGCGACTTTATGGTAGTCTCTGGTAATAAAGCCATGCAGAATTTCGGCTAGGAAACGTCTGCTATCAAAGCTTAGCCTCCCAACGATACCAAAATCGATACCAACCAGCGTGCCATCTTTGGAGATCATCAAATTCCCTTGGTGTAAGTCAGCGTGGAAAAAACCATCTCGTAAAGCATGTGTTAAAAAAGATTGGATGAGCCTGTTGGCGAGTGCGGGCATGTCGTGGCCGGCCTCTGCGAGTTCATCAACCTTGCTGGCCGCAGTGCCATCAACCCATTCCATCGTGAGCACTTGTTTACTTGTGGCTTCCCATATGACTTGAGGCACTGTGAAAAACGGATCATTTTTTGTATTTTCATACATTTCAGATAGGGCGGCGGCTTCAAGGCGTAAGTCGGTCTCTAAACTAATGGTGCGCTGAAGTATGTATAGGCTATCAGTCGGGCGTAGGCGCCGCGCGCTTGGCATGAGCCATTCAATTAGCTTGGCGACCCCGAAAAACACATCAAGCTCGGCGCGAAGCTTATCTTCAATATTTGGCCGCAAGAATTTAACCGCGAGGTTGCGTTGTGGGTTACGCGCGTCTTTGGCGCGATGGACTTGCGCAATCGACGCCGCGGCGATGGGTTCGCCTAATTCAGAAATAATATCATTTGCATTCAAAACTTCGTCTTGGAGTAGTTTTGCAGCAAGGGCACTATCAAAAGGCGCCATTTTATCTTGAAGAAGCCTGAGGTCTGCGGCTAGGTTTCCACCGATAATGTCTGGGCGTGTCGCGAGAAATTGGCCAAGCTTTATGTAGCTTGGGCCAAGTTTGGCGATGCGTTCAGAGAGCGCTTCGCCGCGCTCGTTATTGTCATAGCGGGTGACGCCAAGGGTGAATAAGCGCCGCGCCGCACGCAGGCTTAATGGGGCGCGTGTATGAAAATTGGGTGGCAGGACACTGTCCTGCGCGAGTAATAAGCGCGCCATCCGCATTAGTCTGATTGTGCCTGCGATGCGGCTCATAATGGCCGCCAGCCAAGATGTAGCGCCACAATACCTGCAGAGAGGCGTTCGTAACGTACGCGCTCAAAGCCCGCGTCCTTTACTTCAGCTGCAAAATTATCAGCGGTTGGAAAGGTACGGATGCTCTCGACTAAATATTTATAGGGTGCGGCATCGCCCGTCACAAGTTTTCCCATGGGGGGGATGAGGTTAAATGAGTAGGCGTCATATGCCTTCATTATTGATGTATTGGGTATGTGAGAGAATTCCAGACATGCGAATATCCCACCAGGTTTTAAAACACGATAGGCTTCTTTGAGTGCGGCATCGCGGTGCGTGACGTTACGAATGCCAAAGGCAATTGTATAAATATCGCAAGTCTCATTTTCTAGAGGCAATGCTTCAGCATTCCCGACACTGGCCAGAATATGCTGGTCTAGATTTTGGCGTTGGGCGCTGGCATAGCCAACGCGCAACATTTCAGCATTTATATCGATGAGACGTACATCCAAAAGACCATTGCGCCCTGCTTTGCTTTTTAAAGCGCGGAAGGCAATATCGCCGGTACCGCCAGCGACGTCCACCATTGAAACGGGCCCCCTCGCTGCGTGTAGCGGCAGCCTTCGGATCATATGGTTTTTCCAAAGCCGATGAAGCCCGCCCGACATCATGTCATTCATAATATCATAGCGATCCGCAACGGCATCGAAAACACCGCGAACCCGAGCCTGCTTCTCGCTCGAGGGTATTTTTATAAACCCAAAATTAGTTTCTGTGTCTTGGTTGTTTGTACTCATGGCGGCGAAGATAAACGAAACGAGCGCTAAAGGCTAGATGAAGAGGGGCATCTTATTTTGCTGTTTTCGCTTATGTTTTTGGTAAAGCTAGGTTATCCTATCGGCCATGCCAGAGCTTCCCGAGGTTGAAACAGTACGCCGTGGACTTGCCCCTCATATGGAGGGGCGTGTTATTAACTATATTGCGCTGAGGCGGGCGAACCTGCGTTATCCATTTCCGGAGGGTTTTGAGCGCCGACTTAATGGTGCAAAAATCACACATTTGAGTCGCCGCGCGAAATATTTATTGTGTCACATTAAGACGGCGGGCAATCAAGACTTGGTATGGATCACGCATTTGGGGATGACGGGCCGGTTTACCGTATATAATGACGGAGCGGATACGATCGGGCGCTTTCATAACCAAATTGAACCCCGCGCAACGCACGAGCATGTGGTTTTGGCGCTTGATAGTCAGGTAGAGATCACCTATTGCGACTCACGCCGCTTTGGTTTCATGCATCTTATTCCTGAGGCTGAGCTGCCCCAATATCCAGCTTTTGTAGCGATGGGGCCTGAGCCGACCAGTGCAATCGATGTCGATGCTCTGTCAAAACGCTTAAAGGCGCGCAGGAGTCCGATTAAGGCAGCCCTGCTCGATCAGTCAGTATTGGCGGGTTTAGGCAATATATATGTATGCGAGGCTCTGTTTCGGGCCGGTATATCGCCTAAAACCAGTGCCGATCGAATAGGCAAGCAGCGTTTGGTCCGCCTCAGTGCAGCAATTGAAGCGGTTATTAGTGAAGCGATCTCAGCGGGCGGTTCAACATTGCGGGACTTTCGTGCGAGCGACGGAGAGTTAGGGTATTTTCAGCATCAGTTCGATGTTTATGATCGCACGAATGAGGTCTGTTCACGTCCAGATTGCCAAGGTATAATTAAGCGTATCGTGCAATCGGGACGGTCTAGTTTTTATTGTGGCAAATGCCAAAGATGAGTATCGAGATGAATATGCCGGTTAATATGAGAATAAACACACTGACTGGATGCCTCCTTGCCGCGATTGGCCGCAAGGGTTCTTCAGGTGGAGCGCGCGCGGCCCTTTTAGTCTTTTTATGGATTGGTTGTGTCGGGTTCGCGCATGCAGAGACGCGTTATTTATCGGCGGCGCCCGACATTCCCCTTTTTGATGGTTTGGCGGAGAGCGAACAGGACGCCTTTAATTTCGACAAAGCTGAGGGGCGGATCCTGAGTTTAGAGCTTTCTCGCTCCGCAGGGCTCAGGGATGACGATATCGTCATGTTTTATGCGGATAGCTTGCCAAATTTGGGTTGGATGGCGATGCCGGACCCTAAAACAAAGCTGGCGTTTTATCGCGAGGCTGAGCATTTGCGTATTGTCGTCTTGCCGGAGCGTATAGAATTGACGATAACACCAATACATAAAGATGAACGTTGAGGGGAGTTCTTTCATGAAATATGAGAATATATTACTAGAAACACGCGGACGTATCGCGATTATCACACTGCATCGTCCAAAAGCCTTAAATGCTTTGTGTGCCTCGCTCATGAATGAGTTAACCGACGCAGTCGAGAAATGCGATGCCGACCCTGCCATCGGGTGTGTGGTTTTGACGGGCTCAGAGAAAGCCTTTGCGGCTGGTGCCGATATTAAAGAAATGCAAAGCAAGAACTATATTGATGTCCTGAATGAAGATTTCATCACGGCAAATTGGGAAGCCGTTGCCAAAGCTCGCAAGCCCATAATCGCCGCAGTTGCTGGTTATGCATTGGGGGGTGGTTGCGAGCTGGCCATGATGTGCTCTTTTATCTTGGCTGCCGATACGGCTAAATTTGGCCAACCCGAAATTAACTTGGGTGTTATTCCCGGCGCCGGCGGTACACAGCGTCTAACGCGCTTTGTTGGAAAATCAAAAGCAATGGAAATGTGCTTAACGGGCCGTATGATGGACGCGGAAGAAGCCGAACGATCGGGTTTGGTGAGCCGCGTTATTCCCGCTGATAATTTGCTTGAGGAGGCCATTGCGACGGCTGAGAAGATTGCAGAGAAATCATTGCCATCTGTCTTGATTGCCAAGGAATGCGTCGACCGCGCTTATGAAACGACTTTAAGCGAGGGCGTTCGGTTTGAGCGCCGTGTGTTTCACTCATTATTTGCATTTGAAGATCAAACTGAGGGCATGGCTGCATTTTCCGAGAAACGTGTTCCTAAATTTGAGAATAGATAATCATTTATCGGTTGACGCCACCTATCCTTAGGCCTATAAACCGCGCTCATAAGCCATTTGCGTCAGCAAGAGGCTAATTGTTGATGACCGCATTAATGGTTGAAACAAAACAGTTTTATTTTGAAGGACCCCTCCATGGGGTGATGGATTGAGAATATGGCTAATACTAAATCTGCCAAAAAAATGGTAAGAAAAATTGCGAAGCGTACTGAAGTTAACCGTAGCCGCTTAAGCCGCGTGCGTACATTTTTGCGTCGTGTAGAAGAAGCGCTTGCGAGTGGCGACAAAGCAGTTGCTGAGGGTGCGCTAAAAGCTGCCCAACCAGAAATTATGCGGGCGTCTCAAAAAGGCATCATGCATGCTAATACAGCTTCTCGCAAAGTTTCCCGTTTAGCAAAGCGCGTTAACTCACTCTAAGTTATTTAGTTTATTTGGCTTTTAATTTTTGTTGGCGCGCGGCGTTATATGAAAGCCTAGAAGTGTCGTTAAACCCTCTCACATGAGAGGGTTTTTTTATGCCTAAACTGATTTATGAAACTAGGCTCTAAGCATCCGCGGTTGTATGTGATACGGAAAATAATTATCAAATTCTGAATAATTTTTTTATTTTTTATTACTCTGCAAGTTACCGATTCTAATGCCAATTTTTTTATTAAGGGTGCAAGTTAAAATAAAACATTCCATGTTCTTGTTTCCTTCCTGTTGCATTTTTCTTCTCCCTGAAATTATACTAGGCCTCTGCTCTCGGCGGAAACCAACTTTACTTACTCTAATGCTAATAATCAAATAAACTCAATTACTTAACGATTGTTTTTTTGATTTATTAGTAATGGAAATCTATATCAAGAGCATCTATGTTCTTGTTAATCAATGAACTTTAAAAGGTATAAGGAAAGCACAGTGAACGACATTAATTTGCTTGATATACCTTATGATGGTTTCTCTGGACATGTCGCACCCGTAACAGCATTTGAGGTTGTGTCGACGCCTCAGACTGAAACGGCTCAGGCGGTTATTATCGATGTGCGCACTGTTGCGGAATGGCAATTTATTGGCCTTCCCGATTTAAGTCCTGAGCGCTTTTTCAAGATCGAATGGCAGTCTTATCCAACTATGGGTTTGAATGAGCATTTTGGGTCTACTTTAATGCAATGTGTGCCCGATAAGGCGACGCCAATTTTTATGCTTTGTCGGTCAGGCGCAAGATCAATGTCGGCGGCACAACAGGCTAACGCCTTAGGCTATGAATTGGCATTTAACATTGCTGGTGGTTTCGAGGGTGACGTTGATGGCAAAGGGCATCGCGGCACCGTCAATGGGTGGAAGGCTGATGGCCTTCCGTGGCGACAAATGTAACTTACCTTCAGGCGTTTGCTTAGTGGCGCGTTTT
>ENA-OUOG01000038-OUOG01000038.1-marine-metagenome-genome-assembly--contig:-NODE-38-length-146136-cov-5.833328_pt1 | contig 146136 bp, 72 predicted proteins | sample MGYA00248635_ERZ508505 | MGnify/ENA primary metagenome ERZ508505 (study PRJEB26176, sample SAMN06267871) | marine metagenome | isolation source: Saanich Inlet, British Columbia, Canada | place: Pacific... | reverse complement strand
GCCGCGGCGAGGGAAGAGGCGGCGCGTGCGGCTGCTGAAGCCGCGGCGAGGGAAGAGGCGGCGAGGGAGGCTGCTGAAGCCGCGGCGAGGGAAGAGGCGGCGAGGGAGGCTGCTGAAGCCGTGGCAAGTGAAGAAGCCGCGCTTGCCGCCGCGGAGGCTGCCACGAAGGAACGTGCTGAAACGGAAGCTAGGGAGGCTGCTGAAAGACAAGCGGCTGCCCACGAAGCTGCCGAAAGACAAACCGCGGAAGCGGCTTCCCGCGAAGCCGAAGCTGCCCGAAAGGAGGCAGCCGCGAGGGAAGCTGAGGACGCGGCAGCCCTCGAAGCCGCTCGCGGGAGCGAAGCGGCCGCGGCCGACGCGTCGTCAGAGGATTCCGAAACCGACGAATCCGCCGAAGCGCTCGTCCGCTCGCTCGTCGCCGACGCGGTGGCGTCCGTCGCCGACGCCGCGGCGAAGAAGGCGAGCGAGGAGGCGATGGATTTCTTCGGGCTCGATGACTCGGCGGCGGCGGCGGCGCCGCCGGCGGACGACCCGTTCGCGTCGCTGGCGAGCCTCGAGCCGGCGCTCACTTCGACGGCCGTCGACGAGACGGGCTCGGGTGACGCGAACGCGAACGCGCCGGCGCGCGCGTCCGTGTCGTTGATGGACTTTTGATTCGATTTTTTTCGTTGGAGAAACGTTTTTGTTTTTACAGCTGGTTTTGTGTTCGCGTCACGCGCCGCGCGTCCCGCTCGTCACGCCCTGAAGGCGTTTCTGAACGCCGCCCTCTGTGCCTCCGTGACGTTTTTTGGGAACTCGACGCTCTCGACGACGAAGATCACGTCCCCTCGCGCCCCGGTCTTTTGGTTCGGCATGCCCCGCCCGGGCGCGCACAGGCGCGTCCCGGGGCGCACCACCCCGTTTGTCACTTTCTTTCTCGAACCGGAGGCGTCCGCCTCGAGACCCGCCGCGTTCCCTCCGAGGCTCACCGACACCGGCGCGCCGTCTATTCCCGGGAGGGTCAACTTGACGCCGCAGAGCGCCTGCTGCAGCGGGATGGAACGCACGCGCGCGATCAGGTGGTCGTTCTCGCGCGTGAAGTTCACGTGCGGTTTCTGCTCGATGACCACCACCAGGTCGTTAGCGCGGCCGGGTATTCCGGGGACCTCGTCGCCCTTCCCCGCGAACGTCAGCTTGGTGCCCGCGCGCCACCCGGGCTTCACCTCGAACTCGATAATCTCAGAGACCTCGCGCATCATCGCGGACCCCGGGCCTACTCGGTAATCGGGACCGTCCATGAACCGCTCGCCCGAGCTGTTCGTCGCGTTCACCTTACGCGTCACGCGCATCTTCTTCACGCCGCCGCAGTAGAGGTCTTCAAGCGTCATGGGGTAAGACACGACGTCTTGGCTCGGCCCGCGTTTTTTACGCGCCGCGCTTTGGCGCGCGCCGCCCGCCTCGCCGAACAAGTCCCCGCCCGCGAATCCGCCTGAAACTCCGCCTCCCATGCCACCGAACATGCCTCCTCCCATGCCGCCGGGCACGCCGCCGGGTACGCCGCCGAACATCTGCTCGAAGATGTGGAACGCGTCGTCCCCGCTGAACTCGTACCGACCGCCGCCCGGCGCGCCCGAAAAGCCGAAACCACCGGGCTGGCCTCCGGGACCACCCGGCGTTGGACCCGCGCCTGGCGTCCCCGGGGGCGGCGCGCCGCGTTTGAGACCCTCCTCGCCGAACTGGTCGTACACCGCGCGCTTGTTCGAATCGCTCAGCACGTCGTACGCCTCGCCCACCTGCTTGAACTTCTCCTCAGCCTCGGCGCTTCCGTTGTTCTTGTCCGGATGCCATCGTACAGCGTTCTTGCGGTACGCGCGTTTCAGAGCGGCGTCGTCCGCGTCCCGGGGGACGCCGAGGATGGCGTAGTAGTCCTTTCCCGGGGGCATGGGGTCGCGAGAGCACCGATACGACGCTCGGTCGCGCGCGCGCGTCGTGCGCGCGTCGGAGTGAGGAGACGGCGCGATGCCTCGGAACTGACGACGGTTGATATCGCCCACGTGGCAAACATTTTCACGCATGATGTTTTCTGCGACCTTCGATGAAAGTTCAGACGAAACGGCACGAGAGATCAATGTCAACGAAAATAACGCGCGCGACGCGATCGACTCTCCGTTCGGCTCTAAACGCGCGCGTCACTCGGCGGCATCCCCCTCGTCTTCGCTCTGCAGCTTTTCCGTCACTGCGTTGGTCAGCCGGTCGAGCGCGTCCCAAGTGGCGTTCTTGCCGCGCAGAGGCTCGGGAGTAGCGAGGTCCTCGTCTCGGTTCCCCGCCGTCGGCTCTGAAGGCTTCTCCGCGCGCTTCTCTCTTCTCGCGGCTTCCCAAATCGACTCGGGAGGCGCCGCCTCGTTGGACCGCGCCAGCGAGGCGAGGTCCGTCAACGACACCGCGCGTTTGCCGACGGAGGTGCCCACGGGAGGAGGCGTTTCGGTTTCGGTTTCGGTTTCGGTTTCGGTCGCCGTCTCTTCAGCCAAAGACGCGTCTGTTCGCGTCTCGTCGGCGGACGAAGGATCCGCCGCGGACGCCGGTGAATCGTTCGACGCCGCGTCGTCCGTCTCCGGCGTCTCCGCGGTCTCGCCCGATCGGCTTCCGTCCCGGAGCGTTCGCATCTCACCCCGGATCTCACCCAGCACCGTACGCATCGTCTCCACGCTCTCGCCCTCGCTCATCGCGTCCAGCCTGGAGGGCGGGAAGTCCTTATGGATCCGGTCCAGCACGAAGGTGAGCGCGTCGGCTTCCTTCTCGAACGCCTTCGCGTTTTGCACTTCGCGCACGACTTCGCGCATCAGCACGTTGATCTCGCGCGCGCCCGCCGCCGCCGGCGATTTGTCCACGGAGTCCATCAACTTACCCGCCAAAGCGCTCCTTCGCCGTTCCAGGTCCTTACGCAAAAGCGTCATCTGTGTCTTCTTGATCTCGCGCTCGGTCGCCGGCCGGCCTCGCGGCGGCGCGACGCCGGCGGCGTCGAAGAAGCGCGACATGCACAGCCGCTGGTACGCGATGAAAAGCACGTCGCACGCGAGTCCCCCCGCGATCGGCCCCCAGAGGTTGGCGTCCGCGGCGGTCGCGAAGCACAGGCACTGCGTGACGAGCGTCACGCGGCTCCTGAACCCGTCGAAGAACTGCTTGACGCTCTGGTTGAACATCAAGCTGCCCACGGGGCTCGCGCCGAGTTGTCCGGGGCTCAAAACCAGAGGTCCGTCGGGCGACGGCGGCTTCGACGCGCGACGCGCGCCTTTGTCGTCTTGGTCGTCGTCTCGGGACGGGTTTGGCTCGTCAGCGCGCGCAGACTCCACCGCCTCGACCGCGCTCAGCACCTCGCGTTCCAGCGCCTCGCTGCGCGGGGTCGGGGTGGAAGTCTCGAGGCTGTCGTTCGCGTTCGAAGCGGCCCCTTTGTTCTTGTTCATCGCCGCGTCGAGCTCGCCGTCGTCCATCGGGACCATCTTCTGCTTCCCGGTGATCTTATCGCGCTCCACGCGGAACGCGCGCATCGTCTGCTTCGTTCGCTTCGCCGCGCTCCGCAAACGCACCTCGAGGTACAGGTACACCAGCACTACGGCGAGGTATTTCGACGGATCCTCAGCCTCGAACGGCTCGACCCCGGCTTCGACGGCACGGTCACAAATCCACGTCCCTAAGAAACCCAACACAACCGCGCGTTCGAGCATCTCATCCGTCAGACGCGCGGTCGCGGCGACGATCGCGTCTTGGTACGCGGGCATGCTTCTGCACGGGTTGGACAGCGCCTCTTCTCTTTGGTACTTCGACAGCGCTCTTTGGATCTTCTCGATCTTGCCCAGCGGGACCTCGCCTTTGTCGATCGCGTCCTCCTTGGCGTCGGAAACGTCCCACCGCGGAACCATCACCAGCGCGTCGAGAAACAACACCGGCGCGGCGAATAATAAACCGTGCGCGGTCGACACTAGGTCGGGGTGAATCAAACCGAGCGCGTTGATCCCGGCGAAGTACCCTAACACGACCGCGAGTGAGCCTTTCACGCCACCGGTCAACACGAGCAGGTTCAGAAGTTCCAGCAGGTTCGCGTCGGATTCCGTCTCGTCATCGTTCGGAGAAGGTTCAGGAGGTTTTTCGTCTCCGATTTCCGGACGCACGTCTCCCGACGCGGGTCTCTTCTCCGAAGCCGGTCGTTTGTCCGCGTCCTCCTTCGCGTCGTCGTCGTCGACAGACGCCCTCGTCTTGGCGAAGCGCCGATCGCGGCGGGAGGTTGCGCGCGGCGCGGTCCAAGACACCGCGAGCGGTCGCGCGCGGCGATGCGAGGATTTTTTTCCAACCGCGCACGGCACGTCGCGGCGCGCGGACGAAGACACCACGACACGCCGGGTTCGCGAAGCCGTCCTCGGCGTCGTCACACCGCGAAGACCCGCGGTCGACGCGCGAGACACCACACCCGCCATCGCGACGCGTTCTCGGGCCCTGCCGGCGCCCGACGAAATGGTGCGTCAAGCGAGATAAAAAAGCGTCGGGAGATCTTCGGGAGTGCGAGCACGTTTTTTGCGATTACATTTGCACAAGGCTACCTCATCCCGTCGTCCTTCCGCTTCGTGCGCTGGGACTCCTCCCTGGCTTTGCCGATGACCTCGTCCTGGAACGCGCGAATCTGCTCTCGGTTCTCCGCGTCGAACCTGCTCACCTCGCTCAGCGCGTCCGCGAACGCGCCCCCCGCGCGTTCCAGCAACGTCTCCGCCAGAGCCTTCCCGACGAAAAACGCGTCCAGGACCTCCCTGCTCTCCTTTTGAGCGGTCGTCTCGCCCCGCTCGTCGCCGGCTCGCACGCGAACGGCCCTTCGCGTCGCGGACAGCCGACCGCGAGGCGAGTGGGACACCCTCGGCGCACTCACGGCGGCGCTCGGAATCGTGACCGTCATCGCCGTCAGCGCGCGTCTCAGTGACGTCATCGGAAACAAGATGGACGACGCGAGCCGCTCGTCGGACCGACGAGATTCGGGCCGCCGCGCCAGGAAGAGAGAACGCGACTGCGGAATAATACAGTGACATTTCGATCCCGTCGACGCTATACCGCGCGCCACACTAGAGCTAGCTCTGGGCCTCCTCTGGGGGCGTGGAATCGCTCGCCGTCGACCCCCCCCCTTGCGACGACGCAGGCGCGGGCGAGCCCCCCGCGCGTGCGCCATCCCCGCCGCTTCCCCCGTCTCCGCTCGCCGCCGCGCCCGTTTCCTCGCTCGATTTTCCACCCCCGGTGAGCGACTCCCACGCCGCGCTCGCGGCGCTGGAGATTTCCGCGAACGCCTTGTTCGTTTGGTCGCGCGCGTAGGTCACCGCGGCGACCGTCGCGTCCGCGTGCCCCGCGAAGCGATTCACCCACTGCGGCGGCGGCATGACGCCCAGCTTCTCGCAGAGCGCCGCGCAGAAGTGGTTGCAGTTGCGCGCGAGTAAATCGTACTCGTGCCCCGGCCACGACAAGCGCAGCGCGTGCAGGATTCTTTGCACGCTCGCGGGCGCGAGCGCGGTGACCCCGAGCGCGACGGACTCCCTGTACGTGTACCCGGTGTTGCCCTTCGGGCGGCACGGGTACACGCCGCTGCCCCGGTCGCAGTACCCGTAGCTCCACTCGTCGCCGTTCACTTCCACCGCGCCGTGAAAGATGCCCCCGGCGCCGAGCGCATCCTTGGTGAACCGGTTCAGGTTCTGTATCGCGGAGTTGGCCGCCTCGTACTGCGTGTTCGTGATGTCGTACACGTGAAGGGTCACGAGAGACATCGTGACTCTCGCGGGTCACTCGCCCGCCTCGCGACCACCACAGCGCGCCCCGCGCAATGGCGCCGCGAACCCGCGGCGGACGTCCCAAGGGAAATGTATCCGCGCCGCGTCGAACGACGAATCTGAACCTCGATTTCGCGGACGAGCGGTTGCGAGAAGATGCGACGCGAAACGCGCCGGCGCGGCAGACGACGACGCGCTGGGGGGGCGCCCCGGGGCCTCGGTCGAAGGTCGGCGACGTCGAGGTGTCGCGTGCCGGTGTCGCCGCGAGAACCAGCGCGTCAGAAGGCGCCGCATCCGTCCTCCGCCCCCCGGTGAAGGACGGCCGAGATGGCCTCACTCGGCACCCTCTTGTTTTTCCTGCAGTGCCAAGCCATCTTCGTCTTCTCCGGGTTCTTCGCGGCCTGGCACTGGGCGGCGTGGCGCCGACGCGTCGGCCTGCGTCGGATCGAGCGGCGGGGCACGTCACGCACGCCGTATTGCGTCGACTTCGATCGTGACGCGACGAGAGACGACGCGGACGTCCATCTCGGGACGCGCTCGCGTCGTCCGCGTCACCCGAAAGTCGCGGTGGTGTGCCCCGTCAAGCGCTTCGGCGGGGAGACGGCGAGGAACTGGCGAACGCAGATGACCAGCGAGTACGGCGGCGACTTGGAGTACGTGTTCGTGGCCGAGCGCGAGGCGGACAGCGCCGTGGCAGGTTTCGCCGCGCTCATGCGCGACATGCAAAACGAAGGGAAGGTTGAGGCGGAGAAGAACGGCGAACTCGGCGCGCCGGGAACGTCGCACGTCTTGTGTCGCAAAAAAAAAACCAACACTCTCGACGCGTTCGTCGGCGCGCGGCGCGCGCGTTTGCTCGTCGCCGGATCTTCCACGAGTTGCTCTCAGAAGATCCACAGCATGCTCCATGGCGCGCTCGCGTCGGACGAAGACACGACGTTCGTGCTGTTCCTGGACGACGACATACGCACGCACAGAAACACGATCGGCGTGTTGGTGCGTTCGATGACCACCGCGTTAAACGTGAAAAACAGCAAAAAGACGCCGTTCCTCACAAACGGCTTCCCGATGGACCTCCCGTCGCGTTCATCGCCGTTCGCCAACTACCTGACGTTCGTGTACCACCTGGTGCTTCTGATCGCGTTCTCGCAGGGCGAGGTTGCGAAGAACGTGTGGGGCGGGTGCATGATGCTTCGGCGCGAAAGCTTGGCGAAGGATGCGTACGGTTTAGTGACCGCGTACAAACACGGAGGGTACAGCGACGACCTCATTTTGGCGTCGGCGTGCGACGAACACGACGAAATCGTGGGGTGTCCTCACGAAGCGGTGTTCCCGCAGCGGCTGGACGAAACGCAGACGTTGCGGCAGTGGTGGAACTACTTACGTCGCCAGCTGTTCGTCATGGACACGTACGCAAACGAGTGGAACCGAAACGTGAACCACGGCATGCTCTTTGTGCTGACGTACCTGTCGCTCGCGACCACCGTCGCGCTCGTTTTGTGCGGCGCTCACCTTTTTCTTTTCGTCGCGGCGCGCGTTTTCTTTTTCACAGACGAAAACGCGTTGGACGTCCAACCGCCGACGCTTTCCTTGACGCTTTCCTTCGCGACGTTTTTCTGTTTCGCGCTGGCGTTGAGTGCGGCGCGGCGCATGTACCACGACACGGGAAAGCTGGTCGCGGCGCTGGGGGACGCGGACGCGTTCGAGAAGGTTCTTTTCATCGATTGGAAAAAAGTCGCGCTCGCGTTTTTCGCGACGTACGCCGTCGTTCCGCTCGCGGCGGTCGCGACGCTCGCGTCGCGCGAAGTGGAGTGGGCGGGCATACGGTACGTTAAGAAAAACGGAAAGGTCACCAGACTCGAGTCGGAACGGTGAATCTATCGCCGTCCAAGCCGAGACGACGGGAGAGCGTCCGGGTAGTAGATAGTCACTGTTCACGTAAATAGACTCTCTTCGTAGCGGTGAGACGCGTAGCGGTAGTCTCCGCGCGACAAAAGAAAAAAGGACGACGACGCCCTTCTCGCCATCTCCATGGACCGATACCAGGTATCTCGGGTTTCGCCGAGCTCGAGCAGCAAAAGGATAAAAAGCCCATCGGACTCACCAGAGCGACGTTCGCCGCCGCTATGTCGCTGGTTCGTCACGTGACCGTCGCCGCGCGAGGCGCCGCGAAGGGCTGGGTCCGCGGCGTGGGCGCCCGCGCCCGCGCCGCGCACGCCGATGGCGCGCGGCCCAGCCTGAGCGCGGTGATCCTCCCCGGTCGCCGCGCGCAATCCGCGCTCCGCGTCGGCGGCGTGCACGGCCCGTTCGCGGTCGGCCGCAGCATCTGCGCGCGCGCCAGCCCGGACGCGGCGAGCGCCGGCGCGGTCGCCGAGATGGAGACCGCCGTCGCGGAGGCGGGAGAGAAGATCCGCGCGCTCAAGGCTGCCGGCGCCACGAACGCGGACGAGGCCGTGCAGGCTGGCGTCGCCGAGCTGAAAGCCTTGAAGGCCCGGCTCGCGGAACTGCAAGGCCCGCGTGAGGCGCCGCCGGCGAAGCCCAAGCAGCAGCCGAAGCCCAAGCAGCAGCAGAAGCGTCAGGGCGGCGGCGGCGGTAAGAAAAACGCCAAGCCCACCTCGGTGGGCGGTACGTCCAGCGCGGAGGAGGTGAAGGCTGTTCGTCTCGGGAAGGTACAACAGATTCGCGACGACGGCGGCGAGCCGTTCGCGTACCGCTTCGACCGCACGATGAAAGCCGCCGAGTTGCAATCGAAGTACGCCGACTTGAAGGACGGCGAGGAGGTTTTGAGCGACACGCACGCCGTGTGCGGCAGAGTCAAGGCGTGCCGCAAGTTCGGCAAGCTCGCGTTTTTGCAGATCGAGGACGACGGCGGCGCCGTGCAGCTCTTCGTCGACGCCAAACGCGTGGAGAAAGGACCGGGCGGTTTAGGCGCGTTCAAGAAGATCGTCGATCTGGTGGACATGGGGGACATCGTCGGCGCGGTGGGCACGCCGAAACGCACGGAGAAAGGCGAGCTGAGCATCGTGATTGATGAGTTTCAAATGCTCACGAAATCGCTTCTGCCGTTACCTGATAAGTTCAAGGGCTTAACAGACACGGAGACGCGCTATCGCCAGCGGTACGTCGACCTCATCGCGAACGCCGAAGTGCGCGAGACGTTTCGCGCGCGCGCCGCGATCGTCTCAAACATACGGCGGTTCCTGGACGACCGTTCGTTCATGGAGATGGAAACCCCCGTGTTGGAGTCACGCGCGGGCGGCGCGGACGCCAAGCCGTTCAACACGTTTCACAACGCGCTCGGGATGGACCTCACCATGCGCATCGCCACCGAGCTGCACTTGAAGCGGCTCGTCGTGGGCGGCTTCGAGCGCGTGTACGAGCTCGGCCGAGTGTTCCGCAACGAGGGCTTGTCCACGCGGCACAACCCGGAGTTCACCTCCGTGGAGGTGTACCAGGCGTACGCGGACGTCGAGGACATGTTAGAGTTGACGGAGGAGATGATCGTGCGGTGCGCGAACGGAGTGCGCGGCTTGGACGGGCTCGATTTGAAGATTCCGTACGGCGACGAGACGGTGGATCTGGGCGCGAGGCCGTGGCGCAGAGCCTCGATGAACGACCTGGTGTCGGAACGGTGCGGGGTCGATATCCTGAACACGTTCGGGGAAGGGAGAGGCGGCGAAAACGAAGGGGACCTCGAGGCGTGTAAAGCCGCCGCCGAGGCGGCGTTGCGCGCGCTCGGAGATAAAGAGTCGATGGCGGGCATAGCGGGCGTCGCGGCGGCGCCCAGCGTGGGCCACGTCCTGAACGAGCTCTTCGAGTCGACCGTGGAGAGTACTTTGCGCCAGCCGACGTTCGTGTTGAACCACCCGGTGGAGATTTCGCCGCTCGCGAAGCCGCACCGCGCGGAGAAGGGCGTCACCGAGCGCTTCGAGCTGTTCGTGGTCGGTCGCGAGTTGGCGAATTCGTTCAGCGAGCTCACCGACCCTATTGACCAGCGTTTGCGACTGGAAGCGCAAATCGCGACGCACAAAAAGGCGCAGGCGGAGGCGCGATCGGTCGCCGAGGCGCAGGGTGCCGATGCGCTCGCTTCGTTCGAGCAGGACGCGTACCCGATCGAGCTGGACGAGGATTTCGTCACCGCGCTGGAGTACGGCATGCCCCCCACCGCCGGCATGGGGCTGGGCGTCGACCGGCTGGTCATGCTGCTCACCGACTCGCCCAGCATCCGCGACGTCATCGCGTTCCCGCTGCTCAAGAAACTGGAGTAAATTGGGCGTCGTTTACGTGTGCGCGTATCGTGTCGTGTGGTAGACTATACGGGGAGAGGGCGATGCCGTTAAGAAACGTTTTTACGTCGCGACACTTTACGCTCCTCGGATCTCCCGCGCCCCGCGTCGCGGCGCTACGCCGCGTCTACTCGAACAGACTCCGCATCTTTCGCGAAAACCGTTCGCTCTCGATCCGCGCGCCCGTAAGGCGCGCGAACGGGTCGCTCATCGCGTCCGCGAACGCGTCGTGCACGAACTCGAATAAACGCCTTATGTCTTGTTCGATAAACGGCCCGAACGTGTCGTCGAAGACGAGCACGAAAACGGCGCGCGTGTTGGTCGCGTACGCGTACGCCGCGTGTGACTCGGTGGGAAACACCATCCCCAGAAACGGGTCTTTCGATCCGGTCTTTCTTTCGGCGTCGAGGGCAGACGTGCCCGCGGTGGCTTGACCGCCCGGAGCACCGCCTCGGTCGTGACCCGCGCCCAGCCTCGCGTCGACCTCGTCCAGCGCGCAGTGAAGGACGTGCAGGAACTCGTTCGCGTCCACGTCCGCGGCGTCCCCGGCGACGTCGGAGACGGTCGTGACGTGCAGCGGGGCGTTGTTCGGGCCGATCACCCCGATGCACTGCAGACCCCTCATCAGCACACCGCTCACCGGGCGGGCGAAGCGTCGTGTCCCCCACCCCCGGTCGGACGCGGGTCGCACTTCCGCGCCGCGCCGCCTGCGACGACGCGCTGGGAAGACTGCGACGGAGAGCAGAGGCGTTCGCTGATGAGAGTATCGAGGCTTTCGTCGGGGCGCGAAAAATACGAAAAGCTTTTTTGTCAGGAGTTTCGCCCTTCGCGCGACGAAAGAAACGAATCGCGCGTCGCGTCCGCCGCGGCGCCGTACGACGGCGAAAGCGCCTTCTCGGTTATATGTGTCTTTCGACAATAAATACTAACGCGACAGAGCGCACGATCCACACGCCACTTCCCGGTAAGTCACGCTCACTTCTCTTCCGCCGGCAACATGACGTCGTTTAGCTTTTCTCCCCGGATGAGCCCTGTGACGCCTCGCGTTAGGACGTGCGACACCGCGCCGGTGGGTCCGAAGAACAGCGTGAGCAACAGCGAGTGTATGGCGAAGACTCTGTTCTTCTGCGCGTCCAGGTACACCCACCGACCGACGAACAGGTCCATGGCGATGAAGTGCGCCCAGCCGACGGCCATGCACCACTCGTACGAGAAGCCCTTGGCGAGCGCCTCCAGGTCGGGCTTGCCGGTGCTGAAGCTCTCGATGATGCGGGGGTCGTGGAACGAAAACCACACCAAGTAGACGTACACCGCGCCGGTGAGGAACGGCACCAGGTACGAGGACATCACCGCCTTCGTCACTTTGTTGTCGGGCGCGAACATCATCGCGCCCCAGAAGGGGAAGATGGCGACGTTCTCCAGGTCGAACACCTGCGAGGGCGTGGGGAGGAACGCCAGGTCCGGCGGAGGAAAGCCGAGGTCCGGAACGACGCGAGCGCGCAGCAGCGCTCCGCGCGTCCCCCGGGAAGGCGTCGTGAGGGGGCGAGACCGCGCGGGGCGCGCGCGCGGCGCAACTGACGCGGCCGTCGGCGGGACGCGCGCGCGGCGCGCGCTTGGCGCGGCCGCGCGAAGGGGACAACGAGTTGACGACGAGCTGGCCATCATCATCGCGCGACGGGCTCTGCTCGCAGTCGGCACGGAAAGGACCGAGTGGTCCGACAAAAAGGACGAGTGGGAATTTTCAGTCGCCGTGCAGCACTTTTCAGACTGCTTGCGCATACCCGAGCGCGATACCTCGATTCGCGCGAAAGTGGTCGTTATGGACTAACCCTCGCCAAAAAGCGCCACCGACGACCGCGCGCCCGCGCCTCCGTCGTTCTCCGCGCGCGCGCTTCCCGAGCGCACGCGCGCGATGGACTCCCCGGGCCACTCCCCGACGGCGGCGTCGACCGACCGCAGCCCCTTCGGCGGCAGCGACCCCGACGACGACCCGGTCGTGCACGAGCCCCGTTCGCTTTTCGGCGCGCTCGGCAGCCGGGGCGCGGCGCGCGCATCCGCGGCGGACCCTGGCGCGTTCTGGGACCAGACGTTCACGGGCGGCGTCGGCGTCGGCGGCGGCGGCGTCGGGCTCGTGGCTCAGGATGCCGCGGCGCAGCACTCGGCGCTGCTCGGCTCGAGCCTGGGCGACGGCGATGGTCTTGAGATGTACTTCGCGGACGGCAAGAGGCGCGCCGAGCGCAGACGCGCGCAACTCGAGCGCGGGTCGGATGCCTCCGGCGACGTCGGCGCGACGAACGTCGCGAGCCACTCGGGTGACTCGCTCGCGTTCACGCCTCGTTTGCCCTCTCGCGACCACGACGACGGGTTCCACCCCGAGTCCCTGGTGGACGGCGACGCTCTGCGCGACGCCGCCGAATCCTTCGCGGCGAACGAAGCGCGGAGACCGTACGGCGCGTTTCCCGCGCCGGCCACGAGCCTCGGCAACCGCCGCGACGAAACGGAGTCGCCGACGACGGTGCCGCCGATGTCCCCGTTCGACACCATGGAGGAGGAGCTCGCGCACGGCGGCTACGGCGGCCACGGCGGCCACGCCCACATCACGCACGCCCTCGAGCTGGCTTCCGGCGAGCTCACGGACGGTCTGAACCTGCGCGGCTTGAACCTGCGAGGCAAAAACGGCGATCGGCGTTTGCCGCGATCGGCGACGACGCCGGATGACGAGACGGCGCGGAGCGCGTTCGGGAGTCAGCCTTGGCGTCTTCGCGACGCGGACGACGACGCGTTTTTGACACGCGATTGGGATTCGCCCCCCGAGCGCCAGAAGGACTTCATCGACGAGTCCGAGATGGACCGCGACGACTACGGGTTGCCCGGCGGCGGCGCGCGGCGTCTGGCGGTGTCAGGCGCGCGCGCGTCCTCCATCGCCAACCGCAAGGATAAGCTTTGGAAGCTGTCTTCCTCGTACCTTTCAAACGACGTGCCGAGCATTCAGAAATCGTTGGTGCAGCACGTAGAGTACACGCTCGCTCGACGGCGGTACAAGTTCGACCGCGGTTCGTTTTACCAAGCCACCGCGCACAGCGTGCGCGACCGGCTCATCGAGCGGTGGACGGACACGCAGCAGTTTTACGCGTCGCGCGACTGCAAAAGGACGTACTACCTGTCCCTCGAGTTTCTCGTCGGGCGATCGATGGGAAACGCGGTTAGCAATTTAGGTCTAAGAGGCGCGTACGCGGAAGCGTTGCGACAACTCGGGTACGACCTGGAGGATATCATGGCACAGGAAAAAGAGCCCGCGTTAGGGAACGGCGGGTTAGGGCGCCTGGCTTCTTGTTTCCTGGACACGCTCGCGACGCTGAATTACCCGGCGTGGGGGTACGGGTTACGGTACAAGTACGGCATGTTCGAACAGCGTCTTTTAAACGGCAAACAAGTAGAGTTCCCGGATTACTGGTTAACGCACGGTAACCCGTGGGAAGTGGAGCGCTTGGACGTGAAGTACTTAGTGCGTCTGTACGGCCACGTCACTACGTACAACGACGAAACCACGGAGGAGACGCGGTTTAAATGGGAAGGCGGCGAAGTCGTCGTCGCGGTGGCGTACGACACGCCGATTCCCGGCCACGGCACGTACAACACGAACAACATGCGTTTATGGTCGAGTAAACCGTCGCACGAGTTCGATCTCGCGTCGTTCAACGCGGGTGATTACTACGGCGCGGTGGAAGCCAAGGAGCGGTGCGAGAGCATCACGAGCGTGTTGTACCCGTCCGACGACAACGACAACGGCAAGGTGTTGCGTCTGAAGCAGCAGTTTTTTTTCGTGAGCGCGACGCTGCAGGACGTGCTTCGGCGGTACAAAAAAAGACTCGCGCCCGGACGGACTTTGAAGCAGTTCCCGAAGAAAGTGGCGATCCAGCTCAACGACACGCACCCGAGCGTTTCCATCCCCGAGCTCATGCGTCTGTTGCTGGACGAGGAGTTCCTTTCGTGGGAAGAGGCTTGGGAGATTTGCACGGAGACGTTCGGGTACACGAACCACACCATCCTTCCCGAAGCGCTGGAGAAGTGGCCCGTGCCGATGCTCGAGGAGCTGCTTCCGCGGCACATGCAGATCATCTTCGAGATCAACCACCGGTTCTTGAGCGAGGTGGAGGCGCAGTGGCCCGGGGACGTGCAGAAGCTGAAGCACATGTCCATCATCGAGGAACCCTCGGACGCGCAGTCTCAGAAGATGGTCCGCATGGCGCACCTCGCCGTCGTCGGGAGCCACGTCGTGAACGGCGTCGCCGAGATTCACACGAAACTCGTCAAGACGCGTCTGTTTCCGGATTTCGACGCGATGTACCCGGGCAAGTTCCTCAACGTCACCAACGGCGTGACGCCTCGTCGGTGGATCTTACAGGCGAACCCCGCGATGAGCGGTATCTTCACCAGCGTGTTAGGTCCGGGGTGGGTCAACGACTTGCGTCGTTTGAAGACGCTCGGGCCGTTCGCGACGGACCCGTCGTTCCAGCGGCTGTGGACGGAGGCGAAGCTCGCGAACAAAAAGCGGCTCGCGGCTTGGATCGCCGAGAACTTGTCCATCGACATCATGACGGACGCCATCTTCGACATGCAGGTGAAGCGCATCCACGAGTACAAGAGGCAGCTCATGAACGTGCTGAGCATCGTGCACCGCTACGCGGTCATCGCGAGCTCCTCCGCGCTGGACAGACAGAGGATCGCGCCCCGCGTCTGCGTCCTCGCCGGAAAAGCCGCCCCGGGGTACGACGTCGCTAAGAAGATCATCCAGCTGGCGTGCGGCGTGGCGAAAGTCGTGAACAACGACGTGCGTTGCGCCGGGCGTCTGCAGGTGGTGTTCATCCCCAACTTCAACGTGTCATTGGCGGAGCTCATAATCCCCGCCTCGGACATCTCGCAGCACATCTCCACCGCCGGCATGGAGGCGTCCGGCACGGGAAACATGAAATTCGTGATGAACGGCGGGCTCATCGTCGGCACGTCGGACGGCGCTAACATCGAGATCGCACGTGAGGTTGGCGAGGAGAACCTGTTTAGTTTCGGGGCGACCGCGAACGAGGTGGCGGCACTTAGAGCGTCCATGCACACAAGAGCGCCCACGACGGATACGCGACTCGCGCGCGTCATCCGCATGATCCGCTCGGGCGTTTTCGGCGACCCGGAGGATTCGGCGGCGCTCATGGACCAACTGGAGCCGCAAAGAGATTACTACCTCATCGGGCACGATTTCCCGTCGTACCTGGAGGCGCTCGATCGCGCCGATTTGGCGTACGCCAACCGCAGAGGGTGGGCGGCGAAGACTATAAGAGCGGCGTCGTCCATGTGGGCCTTCTCCAGCGACCGCACGATCAAGGAGTACGCGGAAAAAGTGTGGGGCGTCGAGCCGAGCCCGTTCAAGCCTCCGCACCACGCGCAGCCGCCCGCGCGACGCGAGCGCCCGGGAGAGAAGCGCGGCGCGCGACGCGGGGAAGACGAACGACGATAGGTATTTTCTGCGTGGTCGTTTACCGCGAGAAAACCGTACAAAAGTCAATCTACGGTAGGTGTACTTTACGACACACTCGCGCGCGTCCTGGTAGCTAGTCGTCCCCGAGTAAAGCGAACGGGTTGGCCGGCCCGGCGGCTTTCGCGCCGCCGGCGGGTCTCGCCGATCCGCTCTTCTTAGCCGCCGTCACGAGCCACCCTCCCCCGCCCGCCCCGCTCGCGGCTGCTTTCTTCTTCGCGGGCGCCTTCTTCACAGCGGAGGGGGTGAAGAGGACGTCGCGACACTCGTCCTCGAACCAGCCCTTGTCCTCGCCCTCGAGTTGCGCCAGTCGCTCCTCCAGGCGCGGCTTCTTCGCGAGCTTGCTGAGGTCGTCGCCCTTGAGAAGCTTCCCCGAGTTCTCCAGCTTGCTCAACGCCGCGATCTCGGCGCGCAGGTCGTTCATCTCCTTCTCGTGCGCCACCGTGTACACGATGGGCTTGCACTCGGCGACGGCGTTCGCCTTGTCGGCAATCTCGTCCTTCTTGGCGAGCAGCGCGTCTCGCCGCTTCGCCTTCCCCTCCGCCTCCGCGGCGGCGCTCATCACGTCGAGCTCCTCCATCTTCTTCGCGAAGTCGTCCATCATCTGCTTCTGCTCGCCCTTCGTGAGCCGCCCCTTGGCGACCATCTTCTCGAGCTCCTTGTTCAGGTACTCCACCTTGTCGCTCACGTCCACCATGGCGTCGTACATCTCCTGCTCCTGCTCCGTCAAGCTCTTCTGCTCGACGAGCATCTGCTCGAGCTGCTCCAGCGCCGCAGTCATCACTTTCATGCGTTTGAGCAGCGCGCGTTTCTGGGAAAAGGAGGGCACGTTCATCGCCACCAGGTCGCGGAACTCCTCGAACGAGCACGAAACGCACTGCATCTCGGGGCTTCGGTCTTCCACGCCGCCGGCGTCGGCGGCGGAGGCGCCGTCGTCGCCGGCTCGGACGACGGACACCCTCGGGAACACGTGGAGGTACTTGAGATCTTTATCCGTGTCGTGCTGATACTTGTACATGCCCTGGCACTGCTCGCACGCGCTCGCGCCTCTGTCCTCCTCCAGGCCGGCGCCGCGCAGAGCCTCGCTCAGGTGCTTCAGCATGTCGGGGTCGTACTTCGCGCGTGTCTTCTTCCCTCCGCCGATGATGAACTTGCAGGCGACGTACGTTTTCGCGGGGAGCGTCTGGCCGAGGCACCCGTCGACGAGATCCTTGAGCCACGCGGGGGAGAAACCCGCGAGGTCGTACTGCTCGGAGTCGCCGCGCAGGGCATTCGCCTTGATCTCGTCGCACAGCGCGGACGCCATGTCGAGGCCCTCGTTGGAAACGCGAGACGCGCGCGCGATGTGACGACGGGCGGGGGGAAAAAGGAAGTCGGAGGGTTTTCTCGCTTCCCTCCTTTCCTTCCTTTTTCTTCGTGGACGAAGCATGCGAAGCTCGACGCACCGCGACGCGAACTGACGAAAAAAACGAAAAGAGCGAGAACTGGCGAAAGTGCTCATCACATCTGTACGTCGACGCCTTTACCCTGTACAAAATCGCGGTCGCGCCTTCGTTCTCCGAGTCTTGACCTCGCTCAGACGCGCTCGGAGGCTTGGCTGTAGGCCTCGGCGTAAAAGCCGTCGAGCATCTTGAGCCTAATGTCCATCTCGCACTTGGTCGCAGGTTTCACCTCGTCCCCAACCTTCGAGTAACACCGCCCATCCGTGTTGAGGAAGCAGTAGAACCGGTCGTTCGCCTGGCACTTGATGTAGTCATCGTACTCCACCTTCTCGCACAAGCGCTTCGCAGAGAGGTCCTCCCCCCCGCCAGGTTGCGCCTTCCACTTCGGGAGCGCGGTTTCGCCGTAGGGCACGGAAGTGTCGTTCGACGGCATGATGTACAGGGACTTATCGTCGACCCAGTTTGCGTCGTCGCACTCGCCAATCTCCTTACCGTCCTTGTCGAGGTAGATGTTGTGGTCGGTCAAATCGGCGGGGTTCGTCACATAGGTGGACGCGTCGTAGTTGGCGGCGTGGTCGACGTAGTCACCCGAGTCGCCGGAGTCGTCGGAGTCGTCGGACTCGCCGGATTCACCGGACTCATCAGAGAAGTCGGGGAGGTGCGCGTGCTTGAAGGCGTCTTCCACAGCTTCTTCGGTGTTGGTCAGGAGATCCACGGTCCCCCCCGCGACGTTCGAGACAACCGCGCCAGTGCCCTCGGCGACGTCGGAGAGCACCTCGCCGGTGCCCTTGGCGACGTTGGTGAGCACCTCGCCGGTGCCCTCGACGACGCCGCCGACGACGGTCACCGTGCCGGTGGCCACGTTGGAGACCACGTTCGCCGCCGTCTGCACGGCATCCTCAATCATGTTTCCGGTGCTGTTGCTCGGACCGCCGCCGCCGCCGGGCTGGTCCGCGATGTGCGTGATGGCGTTCGCGGCGTCGTTGATGCCGTCCTCGGTGGCCTTCTCCGCAGCGGCCGCGCCGTCCGCCACGCCGTTCGCGACGCCGTTGACGCCGTCGGCGACCGCGTCGCCGGCGCCGTCGAGACCGCCAGAGACGCCGTCCGCGACGCCGGAGACGCCCGAGGCGACGCCCGAGGCGACGCCGTTGACGCCTCCGGCGACGCCGTCCGCGACGCCGGAGACGCCGTCGCCAATGGCGTCCGTGACGCCGTCGAGGCCGACCGCCTCGGAGGCGTCGTGGATGCCGTCGCCCACAGCCTCGGCGCCGTCGGCGATGCCGTCGCCAACAGCTTCGGCGCCGTCGGCGGCGGCTTCGCCGGCGGCTTTCGCGCCGTCCACCGCCGCCTCGCCAGCCTTCTCCGCGACGTTCTCGGCCACCACCGCGGCGTCGACGACTGTGTCGCCGGCGTCAACCACGAGGTCACCCGTGACTTCCGCGACGTCCTGGACGACGTGGCCCGTGGCCTCGGCGCCGTCCTCGACGGCGGCCTCCGCCTCAGCCACGAAATCCTCGGTGGTGTCTACGACGCCGTCGTGCTGGTACATGTCCGGCGTGGGGGGACCGGGAGGGGGCGCGGGCGCGGGCGGCGAGGGGAACAGCGACAGGTAGTTCTGGTGGTTCTGCTCGTTCAGGGTGGTCGGCTCGCCATCCGCCGTCATCCCGAGCGATTGCACCAGCTTCGTGGAAACCACCTGCGCCGCGCCGCCGAGCGCGCCGTCCTTGGCGGCTGCCGCGAGCGCGACGCAGCCGGCGACCGCGCAGGCGCCGGCGAGGGTCTTGCGCGGCCACGTGGAGGCCGCCTTGCGGCGCCCCAGCAGGGGCGCCGTCTCCGGCGAGGGGGTCCTCTCGACGGCGGACATCGCGAGACGGGTTCTACTACTGCCAAAGGCGTACGGAGTAGCACCGAGACTCGGTTCCGCGCGAGGCGGGATCGGGGGCTCCGATGTGGACGGGAGAGCGAGGGGACGGCAGAAACGTCTCGGCACGGAGTGACGAAACGATCGGCGGTCGTGCTCGCGCGCACGTCGCGTGTGGCGGCCGTGGGACCCGCGCCGCGGATACCCGCGAGGACCGCGATGTACAGTTTTTGGAGTACGACGAAGACGTTGTAACACCCGAGGAAAAAAAAAAATTCACCGACGTTTCCGGAATTCGAGACTGAAATGCTATATCTCCAAAAAAGCTTCGAAACATCGAATTACAAATCCTCGAACGCCGAGAGTTGCGAACCGCGAAAACGCCTCCGGCGCGCGTTCGACACGCGTGTCTATTCGGAACGCGCGTTTCGCCTTTGTTTTTCGCGCGAGACGTCGCGTTGACCCGCCGCGATTCCCCGCCTCACGCCGCGGCGTGCACGATGACCCCCCGCTGCTCGTCGAAAACGAACCGCGCGCTGGCGAACGCCGCGCTCGCGTAGAACGGCCTGAGATCGTTTATGCCGTACTCCGACGCCTTGTCCTCCAGCACGCGACACCGCACGGTGACCGCCTTTTCGGCTCGCGACGCGTTCGCGCCGTCGCCGCCGCCGGTTCCGGCGGAGCCCCCCGCGCCGACCGTGTCCCAGTAGTGCATCTCGCGCACGATGCCGCGCAGGATCTCCAGCAGCAGCTGGTCGTAGTCGCGGTGGAAGTGCGTGTACCGCGCGAACTTCTTCTGCAGGCTCTTCTGCACGGAGAGCTTCTGCGTCCCGATGAAGGACGCTAACATCACCGCGATGGCGGCGTCGATGTCCTCGGACGAGACGTGCTCGCTGAGCCGCATCGCGGCGCGCGCCTCGGACATGCGGATGATGCTCTCGACGTGGCGCACGGCCACGGGCATGCCCTCGCGCGTCACGGACTCGCGACGCAGCTCGGCGTACACCTGCGAGATCTTCGGCAAATCACCGGAGCTCAGCTTGGGCTTCACGAATCGCTTCGCGTACGCGATGTATTTTTTCAGCGTCTCCTGCGGGATGGGCTCGACGGCATCCGCCGCGGCATTCGCCGCCGCCGCGTCCGCCATAGACGGGTTCGCCCCGACGTCCACGTCGGGCTCGAATCTCGGGTGGCTGCGGACGTGCGACCCGACGACGAAGCGCGCGAGACGCTCGTCGAGCACCGGGTCGATGACGTCCTTCACCACGCACATGATGTCGAAGCGGCTCAGGATGGGGTCCGTGAGCTCGACGTTGTCCGAGAAGGTGCGGCTCGAGTCGTACCGGCCGCCCACCGGGTTCGCCGCCGCGATCACCGAACACCGGGCTTGCAGGCTCGTCACGATCCCGGCTTTGGAGATGGAGATGCTCTGCTGCTCCATGGCTTCGTGGATCGACACGCGGTCCTGGTCGTTCATCTTGTCGAACTCGTCGATGAGGCACACGCCGCGGTCCGCGAGCACCAAAGCGCCTCCTTCCAACACCCACTCGCGCGTCACCGGGTCCTTGTGCACCGCCGCGGTTAAACCCACCGCGGAGGCGCCTTTGCCGGTCGTGTACACGCACCGCCCGGCGGTTTTCTCGACGTACTTCAAAAACTGCGACTTGGCGACGCCCGGGTCGCCGAGCAGCAGCATGTTTATGTCGCCGCGAAGCTTGGTCTTGCCCTTGACAAACTTTTCTTGGCCCCCGAACAGCGCGAGCGCGATGCCGGCTTTGATGTCGTCGTGCCCGTGGATGGAGGGTGCGATGCTTCGCACGATCCGCCGCGCGATCTGCGGGTCTCTTGATAACCGACGAATCTCTTCTTTATCTTCGTCCGTGAGGCTCGTCGCCGCGTTCGCGTCGCTTTTGCGCGATAAATGATTCGCCTCGACGTACGTCGAAAACACCGGGAACCCGTTCGCGCGGTTCAAAGAGCTCTCGAAGTTGTTCGTGTAGATCCCTGTGATCTCCACCAAATCACCCGGACGCGCTTGGTCAATTAGATCATGAAGCAGGATGATCTCCTTCGTGCGCGGGATTCTTCCCGCGGGGACGTCTCCGGGGCTTTCCTGCAACGTTAACTTCTGGTAGTTACGGTACACCGTCTTCTCGGCGTTCACGCGCCACGGCCCTTTGCTCTGGCACTCGGGGCACGACCCCGGCCGAGTTTCGTCCCCGCCTTTGTTCTGGAAAATCGGCCCGACGATGAACCCGCACTTCCCGCAATCAAACATCACCTCCCGTAACTGCGGGAACACCCCCGTGCGCCGCGTGACGACGCCGCTGATCTTGATGAGGCAGTTCAGATGCGCTTGGCGGATGTCTCGGATCTGGTCCACGATCGGCAGCTTCGTGATCCGCACGAAGATGTCCTTCGCGATGGCTTCATAGGCGGGGTACAGTTTCAGCGCCTCTACCTTCGCCACCTCGTTGAAGAGCTCGAGCATGTCCGCGGGCGCGTCGGCGACCCAGATGGCGAGCATCGGCTCGCGCGTAGCGAGGTCGTGGTACGAAACCTCCAGCGAAGCGCCGTTCGAGACGCACATCTCGCGGATGCGTTTGCGGTACACTAAATCGCCGTCCTCCGTGTCTTGGAACTTACGCAGGAAACGCGAGAATTTGCGCCGGATCTCCGTCTTCGTGCGCTCGCGCGTGATCCACTCGCGGAGCGGACAATCGTAATTCTCTATGTCCACCTCGAACTCCTCCTCCTCCTCCTCCTCCTCCCCGTCAGCCTCGCGGTCCGCCGCGCGGCGACGGCGTTGCTGACGACGCCAGTGGTCGTCGTCGTCGTCCGCCTCCAGCGCGCGCGGGCGCACGCGCCCGCCGCCGCCGGCGCCGACGCGGCCCTCCGCGGCGTCGCGATCGTCCAGCTCAGCCTCCGCGCGCAGGCGCGCCTCGAGCTCCGCCTCGGGGTCGTAGTCCTCGGGCGCCTCCGCGATCCCTTCCGCCTCGTACCGATCGAGGTGGGGCATCGGGCGGTAATCCCTGTCGCGGTCGGAAACGCGGGTCGGAGAAGGCGGACGACATTTAAAGCGAACGAGGTCAGCCGCGGCGTTCGGGGAACCGCTCGGGCGGGATCGCGGCACGCGGCACATAGGCCGCGACGAGAAGGGTGCCAACTTTAAAAAACGAAAGGGCCGATCACGCACATCTCCTGGTTTTCCAGCAGGTCCTCGCCGTCGTCGTCCTCCTCCTCGTCGTCCGTGACGGGCTCGAGGTCGGACCCGCCGAAGGGGTCCTCCCCGACATCGGGCTCGGGTTCCTCGACATCCCCGAAGTCGTTCACGTCGCCGTTGTCGCTCATCGCGGCGGTCGCTGAAACCGCGCGCGCGCAAGTCTGGGAGTTTGAAAACTGGGAAAGCGCGAGAAATCGGCTTGACAGTTTCGATTTCGAAGCCCCCGATTGTTGTCTTCGCTTCCGACGGCAAGTGCCAACAGTCCGCAGGGCGCCGGCCGCCCGCCCGGACCGCGTCTCGCGATGGAGGCGTCCAAGCGCGTGGTGTTCGTGTCCTTCCGGGGACCCGGCGACGGCAAAACGCGCGGCAGGCGCAAGCGCGCGCTCGGGTGCGTTCAGAGGCTTCGTGGAGCCCCGCGTCGAGGCGCGCGTCGGATGACGCCAAACGGTCGTTCACGCGAGAGCACGCTGACATCTCGAGCGCCCGCGGTGCACGACGAATCTGCGTCCTCTGACACCCCCTCCCTCTCCCCTCTCCCGACCCACGCCCCGGCGTTCACAGCGTCTCCGAGACCGCTACTTGGCACGAGTTCCTGGGTCTGATCAAGGCGCGCCTGCAGCTCAAGTCGGTGACCGCGGTGCTGCACGCCTCCTCCATGACGCCTCTGACGTCCATGGATGAGCTGCAGGACATCGAGGATCTGGTCGTCGAGGGCGAGGAAGAATCCGGCGACGGTTTCGTGTCGAAGAAACCCACCGGCGACGGCGTGACCGCCGGTCTCGTGCCCGGCATCGGCCGCACGGGTCTGGCGCCCGCGCCCGTCGCGGTGGACGTCTCGCCGTCGCGCCGGGGCGCCGGGGGATTGGACGGCGAGGACGGCGCGGCGGACAAATACAAAAAGCGGTCGTCGACGCTGATGCAGGCGGTGCAGTCGTGCGCGCCGAGCTGGACGGGCGCCGTGCCGGAGAGCATGCGCGGGAAGGCGAAGCGGGACGATGACCTGGACGCGATGGAGGGTGGAGGACGGGGCACGCCCTCGCGCCGGCGGGGGGTGGGCGGCGTCATCGGCGGCGCGGCTGAGAAAAAACACCGGAGGAGCGATCCGCGAGTCACGGTGATGGCGCTGAGTCTGTTGTCGTGCTTCGCGACGATGGCGCTCCTGTACTCGCGGCTGTCCTCGAAGTTGCCGCCACCCTGAGGACTTTGGCGTATGCGTCGCGCGTAGAAGAGAGACGTCGTGAAGACGAATTTCACGTGAGCGTGAGCGTGAGACACGTCGCGCTCGTCGCGCCCGCCGCGCGGGCGTCTGCGTCGAACCGTCAAAAAGTCGTTTCGCGAACGCTCTTCTTTTCTTCTCGGCTGTCGGTCGATCTCGCGGACGCGTTCGTAGCGGGCGGTGCCGAACCGCGAAAAGGCTCGCTCGCGTCGGACGCGACGCGCACGAGCGCTCGCGCGGAACCGGGGAGGCGAGTGCGTTTCGGGGGAGGGGTGAGATGGTGTTCCTCGCGTGGTCGACGTCGGCGCGGGCGAGTCTTTCCGCCGCGGGCGCGCGACGTGACGACCCGCCGCGCGGGCGAAGACACGCGCCGCCGCCGACGACTCGTTCGCGTCCATGCCGAGCGACACGGGACGAAGGCGAAGGTTCCGCGACGACGAGCGCGTGTTCCTCCGCCAGCGCATCCTCCGAGTCGAGCCGCGTTTCCCTCGCGAACGCGGACGCGTCACGCGCCTGGGAACGCTTCTACCGGACGCACTCGGGCGGCGACAAAGACGGGCTCGCGACGAGCGGTGAACGCTCCGAGAAGGGACCGTCCGAAAAGAATCCTCCGGCGAACATCACCGCGTTTAAGGATCGGCATTACTTGCGCAAAGCGTTTTCGGACTTGATGCCTCGCGCAGTGCGTGACGACCCCTCCCGATGGGTCGACCCGATCGACCCTTCAACGACCCGCGCTCCGGACGAACTCTCGAGTGACCACAAACTCGTGCTCGAACTCGGCTGCGGCGTCGGAAACAGCGCGTTCCCGCTGATGCGCGCGAACCTCGATTTGTTTGTCGTCGCCGTCGACTGCTCGCCGACGGCGATTAAGTGCTTAACGCGCAACGAAGAGTTCGACGAAAGACGGTGCCGCGCGTTTTGCGCGGACCTCGGCAACACGGAAGGGCCTTTAACGAAAGAAAAAGTCGGCGCTGAGCGTTTCGTGGCGAACGAATCGGTGGACGCCGTCACGGGGGTGTTTTTCTTCTCGGCGCTCGACGCCGACGCGTTTGCGCGCGTCGCGCGCGAGTGCGCGCGAGTCTTAAAAAAAAACGGGCTGGTTTTGTTCCGGGACTACTCCAAGGAGGACGTCAAAGGGTCGGATACCGATGATCGTGATTTCGGTGATGAGATAAACTTCGCACCAGGACAAAAAATAGACGAGGACGCGTACGTGCGCGGCGACGGAACTTTGGCCGTGTTCTTCGACGAACAATTCGTGACGCGCGTCTTCGAAGACGCCGGCTTCGTCGGACGCTGCGAGCGCGTCACGCATTCAGTGACCAATCGGAAACTGGGCATCACGTTTGAAAGGCACTTCGTGCAGGGCAGGTTCGTGAAGCCGTGATATCACCGGTTTCGCGGAAGTCACGCGTGGCGTCGTGCGTTCTCGTGGTCGAGGTAAAAAGTGTGGTGATTGTATTGTAACGACGCTTTCGTCGTAAAAGGCGGGATCAGTCGAAAGCGACGCTCGCTCGCTCGCTCGGCGTACTCCGAGCGCATCCGCTTCACGCCGACACGGGCGCGGGCTGGATGGAAGGTCTCGCCGGCCTCGCCCCCGCGGCTCCGGGTGTGACGGGCGACGCCGAGCCGGTCTCTTTGTTCTCGTCTCCTTCCTTGCCGCTCGCGCCGAACCCGAGCGCCTTCCTGCTCTCGTCGAAGTACTGGTTCGGGTGCTGCACGCCCTCCTCGATCGTCTTCCCGTGCGTAGCCTCAAACGTCATGCCGCACGCCAGCTGGTAGTGGTGCGCCTTCGCCTTCTGCACGATGTCGCGCACCTTGTGCGGGGCGATTGAAAGGCCACCCAGCGCCGCGGTCAGAGACTCCTCGCCGAACGTCTTGTACGGGCACCCGTGGTGCTCGCCCGCGCCGGGGTTGGAAGAGATGCACTTCATGCACGTGTGCGGCGTGTAGTCCACGCGCTTGCCCTCTTTGCCGTACGCGTGCCGCACCGCGTACGCGTACTCCTTCTCGAACTTCTCCGCCGGGATCTTCTTGCAGAACTCCGTCTTCCAGAACAGCATCGCCTCCTCCAGCGACAAGCCGATGCCCTTCATGTACAGCTGCAGCTGTCTTCTTCCTTCGTGCCGAAGGTGGTGCTCGCGCCGCACCGCGTCGAACAGGTTCTTCGCGCAAAGCGGGAACGAAGTCTTCGCCGCGGACGGTAAATCCTTCAGCGTCACGACCGAGCCGCGCTCGCCCGCGTCGCCGGGTTTGCCGAAGTCGCGCCCGAGGTACCGCTTCGACAGCGACACGATGACGGGCGCGAGTCTCTCTCGTTCCTCGCCGGCGACGTGCTGCGCCCACCTTCGGGACGCCACCGCGAGGGACTTGGACAGGGACGCGCGGAACGCGCCCACCACCAGCGACGTGAGCTGGTCGCGAGGCACGTAAGCTTCTCCGTCCGCCATGAAGACGCGTCGGCCGCGCACGAGGTCAGCCACCTCCTCGAAAGGCACGGCGTAGAACCCTGAGGCGCCCGCGTTGAGGATCTTCTCGGCGTCGTCGCGCTTCATGATGCCGTGCAACACTTCGGAGATGCCCTTCCGTTTCTCGGCAAACGTCTCGGGTTTAAGCGGCTTGTATTCCATGTCGTGCTCCTCGAGAAACGCGGCTTTGGCGTACGCGTCCAACTTGTTGAACCGGTGCTTGAACAGCTGGCACTCGTTTAACAGGAACCACCTTCGGAGTTCCTCCGTGCGGCAATACGCCAAACGAAGCGCGAAGTGGCTCACCTCGTCTTTAGACAGCGGCGCGCCGCCGAGTGTGGAGAAGTCGCCGGGCACGACGTCGGTGATCTTCAGATGCTTGCCCGTTTCCTCGTTCATCAGTTGCTCCATCTCCGCGGGCTTCTTGCCCCGGCTCAGGCCGTCGTCGATCGCCTTCAGGACGCGCATGCGGTCGAGCGCGAACGCCTCGAACGTCTCGAGAGAGATGTCCGCGGAGGGCGTCTCGGTGTACATGGAAAGCTTGGGGTGGTTGCTGGGGCGAACCGATCCGCCGGAGGTCTTGCTCGCGGACTTGGGTGCCGCGCGGAGCGCGGCAGCCTTGGCCTGGTCCTTCTTACCGCCGATGGCGAACATCGCGACGACGATTCGGACCGGGAGGCGCGTGAGGCGACCGGATGCGGACTCCGATGGCGGAACGAAGACGACGTCCGCGCGAGTGCGTGTCGGCGCGCGTGCCCGAGTGCCCGGCGCGCGAGGCTTTGCGCGTAGGCACACCCGACGATTTTGAAAAACGATGGCACCTCTTCAAAAACGCAAGCGCGTTTTCGTGAAAGTGGGCCCATTCTGTGGGGACGAATAGGTTACCGATACGGCGAACGCGTGTTTTCGAATCCTCTCGAGCTCCGATTTAGAGAAATCTTCTACTCCCCCCCTCGCGCACTCTTCTCCGCTCTCCTCTCCGCGGCCATGAGCGCGACGTGCGCGGCGTAGCACGCGCCGCACTGCCCGTCCACGCGCTTCACGCGCACCGCCTTCTCGGGCGCGCACGCGCTCAGTATGCCCCGCAGCGCCGCCGGGTCTGGCGCCGCCAAAAAAGTCGCGCGCGCGTTTTCCGACGACCACGGACACCGCGTGGAGCGCGCTCGGAACGCTTTACGGTCCGTCGGGTGAGACACCTCCAGGGGCGTCGTGCGGTGCGCGTTACTACTCACGCGCGTGCCGTCTTTCCGGAACAACTTAGTGAAGTCGAAGTGCACGAGCGGGCCCTCGTCCGCGTGTTTTATGCCCGGGCACCCGATGAACGACGCCGACCAGGGCAACGCCTGGTCGCACACCGGGCGCAGAAAACGGTTGCGGGTTGCTAAACCCTCCCCTCGCGCGTTTTGGTTTCGCGCGTCTTCTCGGCCCGTCGACGGAAAAGCGCCAACGCCAGTAATGCCTCGCGTCTGTTCCTCCTCGCTGGCGCAGACGAGCATGGGCACCTTCGAGCCGTCCGCGGCGTCCAGGAGGACAACCTCCGGCGGCGGCGGGGCCAGGCGACGCGCTCTCGTCGCGTTTGTTGGAGAATCGTCCTCGTCGTCGTCGCCGTCCGCGGCGCCGTCCGTCTCACGCGTCTCCGCGCGCATCTCGTCCGCGCTGTGGACAGCCACGTCGTCTGTTCCGTCGTCGCGCGTATGTTTAGCCTGCTTCTTTTTCGAGGTTCCGGAAACGCCCGGCTCGCGAGGCGGCCCGGCTGGGCTCGGCTCGCGTTCGGAGTTTCCGCGGTGACCCTTTCGCTTCTTCGAAAGGCGCTCGACGCGCGCCTCGAGTTTCTCAATCTCGCGGCGCGTCTTGGCTCGAGCTTTTTTCTCTTTGGCGAGTGCCTTACGCGTCGCGAGAAGCGCCGCGGTTTTCGTCTTCAAGTCCTCCTTCGCGGTCTTCACCGCACAATTCACCTCGTCCTTGGCCTTCTCTTTCCACGCTTTCTCCGCGGCTTTTTTCTTGTGCCGCTCTTTGTGTATCGCGAGAGCGTCTTTCTTCTTGGTGTGGAATCCACATTCGGTACATCGCAAAACCTCGTGATCCGCGTGCAGGGCTTTGACGTGGTACGCCAGCGCGTTTCGAGCGCGGAACGCTTTGTCGCACCCCGGGTGAGGACACGCGAAAGGCCTCTCGTCCGTGTGCGTGCGCTCGTGCGCGACGAGAAGCTTACGCTCGAAAAAGCGCTTCCCGCATCCGTCGTGCGGGCACTCGAACCTCGGCGGTTCCCCGCTGTGGTACTTGCGCACGTGCTTGCTGAGGTCCTGGGGCCAGGCGAACTGCTTGTCGCACCCGGGGTGCTGGCACCGCACGCGCTCGCGCGGCGCGTTCTCGCCCTCGCGCGGCAGCGGGAGCGCGGGCACGCCCAGCGTGGCGCGGTTCAGACGCCTCACCTCCGCGGTGGACAGGCCCAGCCCGAACTCTGGGAGCTGGAGCTGCAATCCCTGCGGGAGCACCGGCGCGGGGCCGCCGAGCTGCGGGACCGCGGGCACCCCGGGCACGACGCCGGGGTACCCGTGGTTCCACACCAGGTGGTTCCGCAGGTGAAACCCCTCCATCGCGCGAAAACGCGAGCTGTCGCGCCGGGGGAGACGAGCGCGCGACAGCCGGAATGCGGACGTTGCCGCTCTCGGTGTCCGGAAGTTGGCGGGACGGCGACCCGGCGATTCGAGCGGCGAAAAAGATCGTGTCGACTTTCGTGCCGGAAAGCCACCGCCGACGTGGCTGTCGCGCTCATCCTCGCCGTCCACAACGATCCGCGCTCGCGCGCGTGGGACTCGACGGGACCCGTCGAGCCGATGGTCCGCCTCATGTCCTTTGCCCTCGTGGCTGTCCTATGCTCCACGCCCTCTGCGCTCGCGGAGGCGGCGGCCGATTCGTGCGACGCTTCGGTTTCGACGACGACGACGTCCCGCATCGTCGACCTCACCGCGACGATCGGCCCGGAGCTGGTGGTGTTCGAGTCCAAAGAAGGGCTCGGTGTGGACCACCGGTACCAGTCCTCCAGCCAGAAAGACGGCGACCCCGCGAACGTCTCCGAGCTGCGGTTCGGCGCGCACACCGGGACGCACGTGGACGCCCCGAGGCACTTCGCGCGAACCAACGACGCGGGGGTGGAGACTCTTTCTTTGTCGTGGCTCAACGGCCCCGCTGTCGTCGTCGACGTCTTCGACGCGGTCGCGCTCGACGCGGCGACCCTGCGATCGGTCGCCGGCTCGATTCCCGAAGGCGTGACGCGCGTGCTGTTCCGCACGGACAACACTCGGCGCGGGATCATGTCAACGACGGCGTTCGACGAAACGTACGTGGGCTTCACCGAGGACGGCGCGCGGTGGTTGGTTGACGAAAAACCAAACGTCAAGGTGGTCGGGGTGGATTACGTGTCAATCGCGGCGTACGCGCACTTAGTCACCGCGCACGTCGTGCTGTTAGAAGCCGGGATCGTCCCCGTGGAGGGCTTGCTGATTCCCGAAAAAACGGTCGTGCCGGGGTGGTGGATGTTCCACTGCGCGCCGCTGAAACTGCTCGGGAGCGACGGCGCGCCCGCGCGCGCGTGGCTCGCGCCGATGGAGGCGTGACCAGTCGCGAAAAAACGAACCGACTTCGCGAAGAGCGACGGACGCCGCCCGCGCGACGCGCGCCGTCGGTATCATACAAACATAGACTATGGTATTAATATGTACGACGTTCGAAAACACGCGCGTCGTCGGGGTATCCACGTACCGAGCGACAATGCGAGAGCGGTTCGTCAAGGGAGAGAAGTTGCCATCAAAACCGGTTAGACAGACGGCGAAGCGCGCGCGTTCGATTTCGAAACGTGTGTTGAAAACGTCGGACGGACCGAGCGTGGAGTGCGCGTTTCCTCGAGCGAAGCGTCAGAGCGCATGCGCGCGAGGGGCGCGCGTCTCGGCCTCGACATGGCGGGTCTGGTGAGCGCGCGGCTCGTCGTCGCGACTGAATGCGGTCACCTCCCAGCGCACGCGAGCTCGAAGTACGCCGGCGCGTGCGCGCACGCGGGGCGCGCGCCCCTCGCGTCAGACCATCAGCCTCGGTGTCGTTTTTTCCGCGACCGCCGCCGCTCCGCGCGCGCGGCGTCGACGTCCTCCCCCGACGACAGGCGCGCGTTCGGGACGCTGGGCGCACCCGGCCCCGGGGAGGGCTCCGCGCACCAGATCGCCGCGCTCGTGATGTGGCTCAAGCGACACGGCGTGGACTTCAGCGACCGCGCGCGGTTCGTTCGCGTCCGCGGGATGGGCGTCGGGGGCGTGGCGACCAGGGACCTGAGGCAGGGGGACGCCGTCTTTTCCCTGCCGCTGTTCGGCGTCGACCTCCTCGGCGGCGACGAGGTTCGCGGTGGCGAAATCGAAGCCGGCGAGGAACGGACATCGAGGGGCGAGGAGCCGTCCGCCGTCCCGCTCGTCATAACCACCTCCGTGGTGATGGACCAGCGAGGCCCGCTGGGACGGCTCGCGAGGGCGTTGGCGGCTTCCGGACTCGTCACGCGCACGGGCTCTGAAGTCGGTTCGCGTTCCGAACACGCTCCGACGCACCGACTGGGCGGCGTGCTGGAGAGCGACCACGAGTTCCCCCTGCACGTCTCCGCCACTTCTTTGCTCGCGCTCGCGCTCCTGTTCCAGAGCGCGCAGGCGACGAGGGCGAAGAAAACGTCGCGCGCGTCCATGCGGGACCGCGGGAAGAGGCGCGACGCGTCCTCGGCGCCGGCGAACGGCGTCGGCGCGAGGGAAGATGAAAAACAAAACCGAGACGCGCGCGTTCACTGCGCGCCGCACTGGTCGACGTACGTCGACCTGCTTCCGCGCGAGACGGACGCGCTTCTCGAGTGGTCGGACGAGGACCTTTACCACTTGCGAGGCTCGAGGCACGTCTCGCGCGCGCTCGAACGACGCGCGCTGGTGGACGGGATCCACGACGAAATCTTTCCCGCGTTACTCGCCGTCGATCCCGGCGTCCTCGCCGTCAACGACGACGAAGACGACGACTTTTCTGACGCCTCCCTCGCTTCTCTCGAAACCTCCGCGTTCGCGTCGCGTCGCGCGTTCCGGTGGGCGTTCGCCACGGTGCTGGCGCGCGCGTTCGAGCTCCCGAGCGAGGTGCGCGAGGCGCGCCGCGCGGGCGGCGCGGACGATCTCTCCGAGCAAGTCAAGAGAAGACCGGTCAGCCGCGAGAAGGAATTCGGTCTGTGTCCCGGGCTGGACCTGTTCAACCACGGCGACGACGCCGAGCCGTGCGTCGTCGAGGGCCTCGATCGAGAGGAAGGCGACTCCCAGATTGACGAAAACACGACCGAGCGGAATGACTCTTTTGTAGGGTTAAGAACCGACGAACCCGAACCGCTCAAAGACGCCGTTTATGAAGAAGACTTCGGCCAAGAAGAGGACCCGGACGACGCGCGATACGACGAGGACGAGGTTCGTCTCGGCCAACTCGGCCCTCGCGTGACGCTGCGCGTCGGCGTCGGCGGCGCCGTGAGCGGTGAACAGCTGTTCCACAAGTACGCCGACCGAGCGGACGGCGGGTCGGTGCTCGAGTTCGGGTTCGCGCGCCTCGACGGCTCGGGCGCGCGCGCCGCGGATTGCGACTTTTCCGCGTTGTTACGAAAACACGCCCCCGGGAAGCGCGCGGCGCGCCTGGCGTACCTCTCCGCGCTCGGGCTGTGCCGGGGGGGCACGTACGAGGTCACGGACGCGCCGGCGCGAGAAGAGACGGGCGCGGAGTCGGAGACTTCCGCGTTCGGAGACTCGAAACCAAAGAGCGTCGGCGTCGCGTGCGTTCCCGAGGACGCGCTCCGAGTCGCTCGGATTCTCACGCTGACGGATGCGGAGTTTGACGCCGTTCGCGCGTGGGACGACGACGACGCCGGGAAGTACGACGGGTTTTGCGCGTTCGGCGCCGCGCACCGAAGACGCTTCGCGGAGGCGATGGCGTCGCTGTTCGAACACGAACGCGACGCGCTCTCGGTCCCCGCGATTCACCTTCACGCATCGCATCGCGGAGAAAACGAAACGGTCGTCGTCGACGACGACGACGACGGCGCGCGCGCGAGACGCGCGCGACGGCGCGCGATGGCTCGGTGCGTCCTCGAGGGCGAAACGTCTCTGCTGGAGGAGATCGCGCGCGATTTCCGGAGGCTCGCCGACGAGGCGTGAGGTTCTAGGCGGCGCGATTTCTCGGTGCTTATCGGACGAGACGCGTTCGAGACGCGAACGCGCACTAAAAACAAAGACTAGAAACTCGTTCGACGCGGTACTCTATTCGTCTCGCTCCGCGCGTCGCGCGTCGTCACGAAGGGTTCGTTCGGACGACGCTCGGTCTCCGGACGTGCCCGACGGTGGGCACGTTTCGCTTTTCGCCTCGTCCGAGCACGAACGGAATTTTCCCCTGCGCGGAGACGTGTATCACCGCGGGCGGCTGGAGCCACGGCTCGCCGTCCACCTGCACCGGTATGGCGTCCCGGACGACCATCTCCACGGAGGCGCCCTGCGCGACGCGGTGCGAGTGCCCGAAGCCGAGCCGAATGGCGCCGAGGTGCCAGGCGGACATGGTCGCCACCACCTCGATGAGCCCGTCGCCGATGTTGGGCGGCTCGTAGTGCTGCAGCTCCCCCGGGACGCTCTTCTCCCCGCACCCGAAAAAGTCAATGCCGGTGGCGCTGCTGTGGATGTTAAAGAACTGCAGCGTCCGCGCGCCCGCGGGCACGGGCACCTCCCGCCCGTCCACGCGCAGGGTGATGACGCCGGGGCGCAGGTACTTGCGCGACGCCAGCGCCTCGGCGAATCCGAGCACGGCGTGTCCGGCGACGATCTTTGTCACGCTGTCCGCGCAGCACGGCGTGCGTTCGCGCAGCTGGTGGAACTGCATCGCGATGGACGCGTCGAACCCGACGCTGAAGAAACACACCGAGGTCTTCTCGACGACGTCCAGGTCGCCGTCGTCGTCGTCGCTCCCGTCGAACGAGATGTCGTCGAAGCCGTCGGCGAGGAAATCCACGCTGCCTCCGCGGCTGTGGTTCTTCCGACGACCGAACCCGATGCCGTTGTTCGTCGGCTCCGTCGGGTACTTAGGAGACGCCGTCGCGGAAACTTTTTCTTTTTGTAAATCGCCGCCGACGCTCCCGCTCCGGGAGTGCCGCGCGTGCCCGTGCTTAGACGCGGACGAAGGATCCGCACCCGCGGTGGGCGACGTCACGCGCGACGCCGGCGCTGACGTCGGCTCGGACCGCCCGCGCCAGCTCGCCGGCGCGGGCGCGCGCGTCGGGTGCGAGCCGTGCTTCGCCGCCTTCGCGTTCGGGGACAGGCGCGCGCCCGGCGGCGTGAGCGGGGGAGGCGCAAACGCCAGCGTCGGCAGGTGCGGCAGGTCATCGTTCTCCATCGCCATCTTCCGCGCGAACTGCACGCTCAGACGACGTCCCGACGACGACACGAGGGCTTCCGTCTCGGAAATCGACGACGACGCGGGGTCGACGTTTTGTGTCGCGTCTGGTCCCGGACGGCGCGTCCCTCGCGACGACGACGTCGACTCCCGAACGTCGTCGTTCCCCGCCTCACTTCTCGCATTCTCCGCGCCTCGCGCCTCCTCCTTAAACAAGCTCACTCTGTTGCCCTCGAAGTCGTGCAGCGCCCTCGGCCCGACCACGCGGCTGGGCGCCCTCGCGTCGGACCTCGGGCGGTCCATCACCTTCCCCGCGTCGTCGACGTCCAGCGGCGTCGCGCGCCACAACCAGCTGTCGACCCCCACCACTTTCCCGGCGGCGACGTCGCGCACGAAAGGCACGAGCGACTCGCCCGAGTACGTCGTGCCCCAGCCCGTGACTCGCGCGAGCTCGTTCCCCGTGCCGAGACTCAGGATCGCGATCGGAGGCACGTTGTCCGTGCCCACCAACGCGCACGCGTCGCCCACGAGCTCGGCGACCCAGCTCACTGTGCCGTCGCCCCCCGCCGCGACGAACCGCAAGTCGTCTCTTCCTCGGTGCTGGGTGACGAGCGCAACGAGCTTCGCCATCAAAGCGTCCCGACGCCTCAGAAACTCGTCCAGGTAGATCACGCCGCATTTCGCCTGGTAAAGTCGGATGATGGTTCGTCGATAACGCGCGTGAGTGGAAGAACTCGAAAGGAGAGAAGCGCGAGCGGCGCGCGCGAGCTTCGGGCTACGGAGAAAAAAAGAAAAGCGAGCGACGAAAGCGGTCTCGCGAAGAAAAAGGCGCATCCGAGAGACGTCGTTTGGGTCGCGATGTTACCCGGCGCTGGCGAAATATCGCCGCTTCGGGAGGCGACGCGACGGGTCCGGTCGGGTCGCGTTCGGGGACGTGCGCGCACCTCCACGAGCTTACGCGCGAGTTGTCGGCCCTGTGCGGTGCGATGCGGAGGTGGGGGGAGGGTCAACGGGCGCGCCTTTCGCCGCGCGTCGGACGAAACCGCGCGTGAGACGCGCGCTCCTCGAAGGAAAAGATGTTTCCGGCACGCGTTCCGACGTGGCTGAGATGCGAAAAAGGAAATGTCGCGAGCGGGTTCGGCGCCACCGCCGCTGATCCGCGCGGTGTTCGATTTCGAGGGCGTCCGTACCACGCGGCTCCCGCTTCTCTTATTGACGATGACCACCACCTTCACGTCGGGCCAGGGCGGGTCATCCGCCTCGGGCGCGAGCTCGTCCTTCCCCTTGGGCTTCTTGTGCGCGACGCCCAGTATTTCGCGCACGAGCCGAGTACCCTGCATTGTTATCAGGGTTCGGAACGCCTCGCCGCTCGACCTTCGCGCACTCCACGCGGTGCTCGCGAGCGGTCCGTCGCGTCGAACGAACGATACGACCGGTCCCGCGCCTCGCCGCGACACGCGCGAGCGCGCGGTGTTGTGCGCCGTTCGCGGACGGCGAGCGCCTCGAGAGCGAAAAGTAGAAAAAACCCGAACCGCGCTTTAGTGCTTTTCGAAGCGTTCGTCCATCCGCTCGGCAACCCAAACCACGCGGGCGCTCGTCCTCGTCGGGTCGGCGCGATGGAGTCGCGCGAAACTGCGCGATCGCCGCGTTGTCTGGCTGGCAAGAATCGAGCCACCTGTCACAACGAGCCGAGCCGCGAGCATGTCCGGCATCCGCCACCTCGTGCGCGTGTTCCGCGCGCGCCACCAGACCGTCGCGGCGCGCGGGTTCGCGAAGCGCGCGAAGAAAGACGCCGCGGCGGCGTCGGCGACCGGTGCCGACCCCGCGTCGGAATCCTCGAGTGGATCTCCGAAAGACGCCGCCGACGTCGGCGACGGCCGATCGCGAGCGACCTCGTCCGAGCCGGGCACCGCGGGCGCGGCCGCCGAGGACGCCGCGAGGGCGGCGCGCGCCGCGGCGGAGGGGTTCGGGAGCTGGGCCAAGGCGGCGAGCGCGCAGGCCGCGCAGGCGGGCGCTCGCGCGCGCGCTGGCGCGGGCGCTCGCGTGCCTCCCCAGGCTTCCGGTTTGTTCGGCAAGGTGGTCGAGGCGTTCAAGGAGGAGTACCGCCTGGCGATGATGGACCCCGGCGACGCCGCGGCGGAGCGGCGGAAGCAGGCGCCCGGCTACGTCGCGCCCGGTCCCGTGGACGAGTACACGGGCACGACCGCGGTGGCCACCACGCGAAGGAAAAAGAGCGTGTTCGAGACCTTCGCCGAGAAGGCGGGCGTGACGTCCGTGTTTGCGAAGCTCTCGGCTTTGCGTTCGAGCGGCGCGTTCAAGAAGGGCTCGGACGTCTTCGAGGACATCCGCGAGCGGTGGGAAACCAGTGACTCGCCGCTTGTGCACAAAATCCAGGACATGCAGGAGGGTCTGTTCACCGAGACGGAGCAGGCGGAGGCGTACCGCGTCATACGCACGAGACAGCCGGATTTCAACATCAACGGTTTTTTGGCGGAGGTGCGGCGGGACGTCCCGGCGGTTCTCGGCGCGTACCTCAAAGGCGATTCGGAGGCGTTACAGAAGACGAACGTGAGCAAAGAGATGCTCGAGCGCATGGGCGGCCAGATGCGCGTGTGGCAGAGCGAACAGCAGTTCGTGGACCCGCGCATTTTGCACCTCTCCGAGCTCGAGCTGGTGGAGGTGCGCATGATGGAGGGCGAGCCTTTGGTCGTGCTGCAGTTCTCGTGCCAGCAGATCAACTGCGTGCGGAACAAAGAAGGGGAGATCGTGGACGGCGCGGAGGACGACATCCAGGCCGTGCACTACCTGTGGGCCATGCAGCTCTCGCCCAAGGACTTCGTCGCAACCGACGGCCGCGAGTACTCGGCGCAGACGTGGCAGCTCAGGGAGATGGTGCTCCGGGGCATGATGGCGGTGGCGGCGTGAGAAGTCTACTGTAGAAACGCGGTATGTTTGATTTCGGAAACACTTCTCGCGAGTCACCGCTACGAACGTCGTCATCGGGTCTTTCTCGCGTTTTATTCTGTCGGGTATTATTAAACGTATCGCGTTCAGGTCTTTCCACCGTCGTCGTCGCGCTTTCGACCGAAACGCCTCGTCACGCCTCGTGCAGGATGGTGAGGTCCATGGATATTTTCCCCCGGCTTTTCTTGACGTCGACGAAGTCGCGCAGAAACAGCGTATCGTCGCGCGGGAGATACGAGCCGCCGAACTTCAGCCGCTGGCGGCTCGGAGGCAACGCGCCGTTGGTGTTAAGCGCGACGGCATCTTTCACGCCCCCAAGTGTCACGGTGGACGTCACCGCGAGCGGTGCCTTGGCGACGAACGTGCCGTCTTCTTTGTACACGTTGACGTCGATCTTCAGCTCAACCGGAGCTTCCTGTTCCGCGGTCGCCCTCACGCGGTCGCCGCCTCCGCCTAACACGCCGCCGGACAAACCGCCACTGAAGGCGCCGCCGGAAAACGTTCTAGCCATGTAGTCGATGAGCCCGCGCGCGAATCCCGAACCGTTCGCCGCGGCCGCGCCCCCCGCGCCCGCGGGCACGCCCGCGAGGTTCCCGAACATAGCCGCCAAATCCATGCCCGTGCTGAACGACCCCGCGCCGCGCATCAGCGACGGCGGCGACGGGGGGAGCATCAGCCCGGAGCTCTCGTCCGCCTTGCGTTTCTTCGAGGCCTTCGAAGCGCCGCCAACAGCGTCCCCGCCAAGCCCGCTGAGCTCGCTGCCTAAACCGAACCCCAAAGTAGCGCCGAGCCCGCCGCTGCCCGCGCCGAGACCCAAACCGCCGACGCCGCGGAACAGACCCGCGAACCCGCCGTCCAGCGGCGACCCGAATCCGCCGCCGCCGGAAAGCCGTTCGCTCACGGCGGCGCTCCCCGCGCCCACCGCCTTGCACCACCTGCTGGAGTGCATGGCGGCGCCCTTTTCGTTGAACGGCCCGGCGCCGCAAAGCACGCACGTGATCGTCCTCGGCTCGCGAGAAGGCTCGACCCACTTCTTCGCCGAACCGCCGTCTTTACCACCCGGGCCGCTTTCCTTTTTGCCGGCGACTCTTTGCGTCGCAGCGCGCCGCGACGCGGCGAGGTCCGCTGCGGCGGCCACCTTGTCCGTGACTGCTTTGGGCGTTACGCCCTCGTCCCCTCGCGCGTTGCCCTTGGCGAACACGCACCACCGGCTGATGTGCATGCGCATGCCCTTGGTGTTGAACGGGCCGCCGCGGCACGCGTCGCAGTAGAGCACCTTCTCGCCGTGCTCGCGCTCCTCCTGCGCGGCGAGGTCTGGGGACTCCACCGCGCCGAGGCACGCCAGACCGACTCTGCCGGGCGCCACCTTGACGAACGCGGGGTCGCCGGAGCAACACGCGTTGACGGTGTTGCTCGGCTGGTTCACCGAGTCCCAGTCCTTTAATCCCCGAGCTTTGGTCTGCGCCACGATCTCCGAGAGCAACAAACCGGTCGGGCCCGCGTCTTTAAGCACCTGGAAGCAGATGCCCTTGATCGTCCCCGCGCCGATGCGCTTCTCCACCTCCTCCAGCGTCTCCGTGCTTCGCGGCTTCGCGCCGGGCTTGACGAGAGGTTTCTTCTTGCCGCTCGCCGCGATCGCGGACGACGCGAGCTTTTGCTTCTTCTTCTTCTGGCTCGATTCGCCCGCGGCAACGGGTCCCTCGGCCGACGGGTCCATGGTGCCGGGGGTGAGGTGCGCGTCCATGCCGGTGCCGGGCGCGGTGAGCCAGGTCACGACGCCTTCCTTGAGGTTCGTCGCGGTCACGCCCGTCCGGCCGTCAGGGCCGTTCTCCCACTTCACCGTGTGATGCTTGTTCTGGGGGTTATAGTCCAGCACCGTGCCGACGAACTCCTTCCCCGAGCTGGACCAGAAAAATCGGAGGGTCCACCCGATAGACAGCGCGGGGGTGGCGGGGCCCTTCGCGCCCTTGGCGCCTGCGAGTCGAGCGAAGAGAGAAGCGCGAGTGAGACGGTGAGGGACTGTGCGCCGAGAAGAAACGGGCGTCGAACGCGCGTCTCGCGTTCGCCGGCGGTGGTCGGCCCGCGGAAAGCGCATGGGACGACCGATTTTGGCCGACCGACTGAAATTGTGTTCGACATTCGCGCTTGGGACGCGAGGGATGACGCACCGCCGGACCCCGCATGCTTCCCCGCGGGCATCGGACCTGACTTTCAGGTCCGCGAGTGCGCGAGCCGACTTTCCAGGCGATGCGCGAGGCTCTCTCCGCGAACGCTTGCGCGGAGACCACTGATTGGAAAGACGGGGTGTCGGTCGAGACCGCGACCTTGTCGTCCTTTTTCGTCTACCCGCGGCACGTACATGTAGAAAGTCGAAAAAAACGTATGGGGGATCAGTCACGAGGATTCCGTCGTCTTTTTGTCTTCTCGAAATCAAATCCTCAAACACGAGTCGTGTTTCTTGGCGACCGAGCGCGTCACACTCCTCGCGCACCGACACGATGGAGGTGGTTTCCGAGAAATGGGGAAGAGGACTGGGGGCGGGCATAGGGCTCTCCAACCACCGGAACGGATACAGGTACGTGGGCGGCTCCGCGCCTTCGCGACCCCCCCTCTCCGCGTCCGACGCAGCGACGCGTCGTGCGCGTGAACGCGTGTCCCCTTTCCGCAATTGACGTCCGCTCCCGCCCGTCGTTTCCACCTCCAGCGCGGGTGTGCTCATCGACGAGTGGGTCGAGGATGCCGCCGGCTCGGGTCTCGGCGAGAGCGACCCCCTGTCGCACTCGAACGCGGGGGACTCGGGTGACCTGCGAAGCACCGCGCGCCTGGCGTTCGCGGCGCGGGACGTTCGCGAAGACGAGCGCCCCCGGAGATGCGAAGACACGACCGTCGCCGCGCGACACACGTTTCCGCACGGCGACGCGTTCGACCAGCGGGCGTTCCACGGGGTCACCGTGAACGACCTGGCGTTCGGCGAGCCGCGCGTGGGCGCGGCGACCGCGCACAGCGGCTTGTGGAGCGGCAAGAACGCGGAGGACGAACACGTTTTGGCACAAGGACGAACCCTCGCGGCGACGCGGGGACTTCGATCGACGCTCGTCGAAAAGAAAAAGAAGCGCGACAAAAACGCGCGTCGCGAGTTTAACGGATTCGTCACGACAAACGAAGAGATGTTCGGTGCGTACGAAGAGACGAACACGTGTGAGCCTCCTTCGCCTTTAGTCGTCTCGAGGTCGAGCTCGGTGCACGAGGGCGGGCAGCCAAGCACGGTCGGACGCAAAGTCGTTGGGCCGAACGCGCGCGAGTGCGATAAACGAAACGCGCACTGGACCTTGCGAGCGCGGTGATGTTTTCGGAAGCGGTGAAAGTAAACAGCCGAGTTGACGCGGTTGTCGTTCGCGGCGCGTACGTGTATGAATACATAGTCACCTCTTCCCGTGGAACCGTGTTGGCGAAAGTGACGCGTTTCGCCGTACGAAACCTGTCTATGCGTATCTGTCGTTTTGAAACGACGACGTGGACCGTATTCAACTCGCGTACGTCACTAAAACTTACTAAAACTTGGGAAACAACGAGCCGCTTTTGTTTACCCACGCGGCGTACGCTTCGTACTTTTCGTACCGCGCCTTTTGCTTTTCGTCTTGTTTTTTGCATTGGCTCGTCATGAGCTTCGCGATGAACGCCAGGCCTATAAACGCGGGCGCGAACGACCACCAGCCTCTTGTCGCCATCGCGGGCACGCCCGCGAGGAACGTACCGAACCAAAACACAAGCTCGCCGAGGTAATTCGGGTGTCTGCACGTTTTGTACAGGCCCGCGTCGCACCAAGGATGGGTGTCGGAGTTTGACGACAAAAGCGCGTCGCCGGGCGCGCTCAGCTTCTTTTTGTAAACGCTCTTCTGGTGGTCGGCGACGGCCTCTAAAAGCGCACCGGCCCACTGAAGCGCGAGGCCCGCGTAGGTGACGGGCATCAGAGACCCGGGCACGACGTTCGCCACCTGCGCGTGCCACAGCATGGGCGAGCACATCATCGCGTACAGCAGCGAGCACGCGGCTATGACAAAAAGCTTCTGCGGCGCCGACTGCGCCTTTGCCTCGGGTGCGTTCTTTGCGCGCGCGTTCCACTCCGTCCACGTCACCGAGCGGTGGTACAGGAACGCACCGAGCCGGACGCCGTAGACCACGGCGCCGGCGAGGTGTAAAGAGAGCACCGCGGGCACCCACACCCCGGACAAATGGAGCATCGCGGCGATCCCAGCCGCCTGCGCGGCGACGGACAAGCCGTACCCGACCGAAAACACGTACACGGGATTGACGAACGCGAGCAAGCACGGCACCGCGGCGAACGCCCAGAGCGCGGGGAACGCGAAGGAAGAGGCGAGCGCGGCGCCGAGGCTCGCGGGCATCGTCGATACTACGCTCGTGGTCGTTATGGCCGCCTTCGTGGCCTTCGCGGCGAGCTCAGCCGATACCTGCGGGGAGGCGGAGGCGCTCGCCGCGACGCTGAACCTTCGGCGAAGAGGCGTCGATGTCGTCACACACAGCGCGGCGCGTCGACGCTCGAGGCTCCGGGGGAGGCTCCCGAAGGCGCACGCGCGCGATTTCGACGTCGCGGTCCTCGCGACGATGCCGCGAGGCGCGAGCGCGGGGCGCGACAGAGTGACCGGGGACGTCATCGCGTGTGCGCGCGAGTCTGTGCGCCTCGTCACGTCCGACGTCCTTCTTCACCCACCGTTTTCCACGTGAGTCGATCGGGAAGATGGCGTCGAAGCGCCGTCCAGAGATTGACGGTCTGTCGAACCCTGAACGCCGTGCGTTTTTCGTGGTGTTTGGCGGGAAAACACATCGATCGGCGCGACCACGTGACCGCGCACGGCCGTGATGTCGGAAGAGGAGGCGCGCCGCGAGGCGGCCATCCTGGCGTACGAGGCGGAGGGCAACAGAAAGGTCCAGGCGAACATGCGTCGCATGCAGGAGCAGGGGGTCATAAAGGTGGCGCGCCCGTCGCGAGTCGTCACGACCGCGTCCGCCGCGGTCGTGGCTTCGTCGCGCAGGCTGTCGCTGCGGTCGAGCGCGCGCGCGCCCTCGTCCCCGGCGTCCAACGCCGACGCGTCTTGCGCGCCGTGGTCGTGGGAGAACGACGAGGCTTCCAACGACTCCTTCTCCGACCCTGCCGCCGAGCGCTCGAGCCGAGGGGACTCGCCCGCGGGGCCGGCGTTCGTCAAGATCATCTTGCCGGGGCACGTCGGCCCGGAGGGCCGCCTGCCGGCGCCGGCGGGCCTCGCCGATTTCCTGCCGCCCACCGCGCGGTCGCTGGCGCTCGTGTGCGACGGCGAGTCCTGGCGGTGCACGTGGTCCGTGGGCCGCGACGCCGCGGACGCCAGCCTGGCGGGCAACTGGCGGGGGTTCGCGGAGGACCAGCGGCTCGAGCCGGGGGACGCCGTGACTCTGAAGAAGGAGGCGGGCGCGACGCTGCGCGTCACCATCCACCGAGCGCGATCACCGAGCGCGAACACCGCGGACAACACGACGACTGTTCGAGGAGGTTCAAACGTCTTCGGCGCCGGGCTCGGTCACGTCGGTCATCAGAAAAGGGCGCATCAGAAGACGAACGACGCGTCGCGAGGAGGCTTTTTTGTTCGCGACGAGGCGTGGACCGCCGCGTTCGCCGAGGCTGCCGCTTTAACGGACGCGCTGTTCGCGAACCACGGCGCGAAACCCGGGGCGGCGGTGGTGGACGCGGGCGTCGCCGCCGCGTGCCCGGGCGGGGGGACCGACCCCGCCACGCACGCGCACTCGCGGCGCACGCGCGCGATGGCGAGGAAAACGACGGACGCGCCCGGGGACTTCGGCGGTGGCGAGGCGACGGGGACGCCGCGCGCGCGGAAAAAAGAAAACGACGACGTAGCAGATGTCTTCTTCGATAAGGCGACGCCGCGCGACGTCCGAGGCGACGTGCAAAACGCCGTTTTGGGGGGTGTCGCGGCGTTCGCGTCCCCGCGGCCGGCGGAAAGAACGCGCGCGCGTGACGCCGACGAAACGTCGGGTCACGCGAGGCGTTTCGTCGCGGCGGACGCCGTCGACCGTGAAAACGACAACCGGGAGTCGTTTTTTTTCGTGGGAAGCCCGGAAGCCACGCCCGCGCCGCCTTCCACGGGCGCGCGCGCGTGCGCCGCGGCGCGCGCCGCGCGCGACGCCGGCGTCCGCGCGCCGCTTCGCGCGGGCGAGACGAGGCGACGCGGGTCATCGCCGCGGAACCCGATGGAGACGCCGGCGACGCCGACGTCGGCGAGGCGCGCCGACGTCGTCTCCGCGGGTCCCGGTCCCGGTCCGAGTTCCGGTACCGGTACCGTTCCCGCAGCGTCGCCTTTTTCTCGACGCGCCGCTTTGTCGTCCCTCGCTTCGGTGGACGCACATCGCGAGGAAGGCGGTGCGCCCCCCACGGCTTCGCGCGCGGAGGAGGACGAACGCGGAGGTAACGCCGCGACCGGGAGACGAACGGATGGCGCGACGAAAACGCGTCGGCTGACTTCGCGGTTCGTCTCCGTCGTCACGGGCGCGGCGCCGATCGAGGGCTGGGTAACGCCTCGGGGTCCTACTCCCGGACGAAGCACGCGGAACGAGAAACGAGACGAGAACAAAAGCGCGCTGACGAAAAAACAAAAGAACGTTTGCGTGACGACGAAACTGGACGCGTTCGCGTCGACGCCGGAGGGCACGCCTTTGTCGCAGGTGTTCAAGGCGACGAAATCCTTCGGCGGCTCGAGCGCGGCGGCGCGCCAAACGCAGGCGTTTGTTACCCCCGTGGAGAAAAAAAAGGCGTTTTCTCGGTCGGAGACCGCGGCGGAGTCGCCCGGTTTCGAGGGTGTCGCGGCGAGGGCGAAGCGGAGACGCGCGTGACGCGATATAGAGTCGTTCGTTCATCGCGAAGGTGTTAATATGTCTACCGCAGAGCTCTCTCCCTTCGCTCCGTCGTGTAGACTAAACGACGAAGCGCGTGACGACGCGCTATTGGAAGCCCGTGCCCGGCACGACGAAGGGCTCGACGGCGGCGCGCGCAAACTCGGGGAGCACGAACGCCGCGGAGTGCACCGCGCTGTTGTAGTACCGAAGCGGTTTCAGCTTCGTGCCCTCTGCGACGTGGAGAGTTTAGGGGTCACGGTCAGTCCGGGCGTTTCGCGCGACCTCCCGCGTCGAGCGTCTCCGCGACGAAAAAAACCCGCGATCGCTTCGCGTCCATCCTCAGAAGCCTTCGCCAAAATAAAACTCGTCAGAGAAAGTCGGCTATTCTCAAACTTTTAGATATTTTAGTTCGTCACGGGACGGCGGACACGGTCGTAAGCGCGGCGTGTCGCGTTCGAAGGGCGGGGCGGTGTTTGTCGGACGACGAGACGCGCGGCGTTTGAAAAAAAAACGCCGTCGAAAGCGTGGAAAGAGGACGAAACACGCACCCGGCGCGACGGGCGGCGGTCGCTCGGGTTTAACGAACGTCGCGGTTTTCCCGTTTTCGTCGGGCTTGCACGCCATGACGAACCCGATCTGGCCAGACGGGTACGTGGGAATCGTGGTGAACCCGTACTGCACAGACCCGCCCTTGAAGATATCCTTGCACATCTCCAGCACGTCTTTAATGAGCTCCGCGTGTAACCAGATGCACTCGCCCTGCGTGCACACGACGCCGCCGGGCTTCAACGCGCGGTGGATCTTTTCGAAGAAAGCGCGTTCGAAGAGCACGGCGGCGGGCCCGACGGGATCGGACGAGTCCACGATGATGGCGTCGTAGGTGCCTTCTTCCGTGTCCCCCACGAACTTGATGCCGTCCGTGACGTGCACGTGCACTCTGTCGTCGTCGAACCCGCAGGACATGCCCGGGAAGTACTTCTTGGACATCTCGATGACCATCCCGTCGATCTCGGCAATGTCTAAATGTTCGATCGTGGGGTGCCGCACAATCTCGCGCAGCACGCCGCCGTCGCCGCCGCCGACGACGAGAACCTTCTTGGGCGGGTCTTTAAGCGAACACAGCGGCAGGTTCGTGATCATCTCCTGGTACGAGAACTCGTCCCTCTCCGTGGCCTGGATCACGCCGTCCAGGATTAAAACTCGGCCGTGTTTCGCGGACTGGAACACCATCACATCCTGGAAGTCGCTCTTGCCGCGGAAAAGCACCTCGTCGATTTTCAGGCTCATCGCCTGCCCAGGCCACATCTCGTCGCTCACCTCGCTGAACCAGCCTTTCATCACGGCCTCCTCGCACGACGCGTTCGCGGTCGGGGCTGCGTGGCGTGGAGGGGGGCGCGGAGAGGGGGGGATTGGAGGAGACGCGGTGACGTCAGTTGACGCGCTCGGCATCGCGAGGACACGGCGGGACCCGTCGCGTCCGGGAGAGCGCGGGGCGGTGTCGGAGACGCGTCCGAAAAACCGCGTCGGAACGCGGAAAGCGCGTCGATGCAAAAAAGCGCACGGCGGCGGCAGCGCGGCAGCGCGGGCGCGGAGCGTGATGGGTGGGGGCAGCAGAAAACACGCACCCGCGGCGGTTAGCTGCTCGCGCTGGGACATGTTGAGTGCCTTGAGACCCTGTGTGCCGCCTGGACGCTGTGTCAAGCGCGTGCGCGCTTGATGGAGTAGCCGGCACATGCCTGCCATCCTCCGCCGACCCCGCGACGCGTTTCCCTAATTTTTTCCCGATCGGCGGTTCGGCGCGCGTGTGCGTCTGCGACAGTCGACACAGTCAGCACCTCGAGCGCCGAATGTTTTTTCGGGGCGTTCTCACACCCCCAGGCGCGCCGCGATGACGGCGCTGGAGAAGAAGCCGGTGACGGTGAAGGACGTCGGGCTCGTCCAGGGCCTGCTCGTCGTCGCCGCGCAGCTAAAGAAGTACGGCAGAGATGGCCTCGACACGAACGGTGCGTGCGCTGCCGCCCCGTCGCTTCAATTACGATGTCGCCTCGTGGCAGAACCTAACCCTCAACGAACCGACGCGAACGCGAGCGACCCGACCGCTGACCCGTCCGCGTGCGCGTCCCCCGACATGACTCTCCCGAACCTCCTCATGAACCACGACAGTGAAAGTAGTGTCGCAGGATCGCCTGTACCTGGCGTTCCTCGCCATCTCGTGCGCGGGCTTCTCCTCCCTGGCCGCGCGCGAGTTCGTCGCGCTCGGGTCGCGCGACCGGCGATCGGCCTCGACCGCCATCAAGGAGTGCGCCACCATGCTTGACCTGCGGGACGCCGACGCGAAGGAGAAGGAGGCGCCCGCGGAGGGAAGCGCGAAGTCCGCGGCCGAGTCCTCGTCCGCGTCGGGCGCGTCCTCGACGTCCAAGACGGCGTCCTCGACGACGACGTCGACTTCGTCGCAGCCGGCGAAGAGCCGATCCGGCGCCTCTCGGAAAAAAGGCAAAGGACGGTCCGCGTCGCGAAGCGGAGGACGCGACTCTGAAAAAGTCGGTGCCGAGTTCTGGGACGAGCTCGGTTATTTGGTGAAGATCGCGGCGCCGAGTCCGTTCTGCTACTTCTCGCAGTTGCTCGCCGCGCAGTTTTCACTGTTGGTGATGCGCACGTTACTGACCGTGCGCGCGAACAAAGTGAACACGTTTTACTTGACGCGCGCCATAAGCACGGCTTCGTGGAAGTTTTGGGTACGCTGGTTCTTCAACTTCGGCGGGTGGATGGGCAGCGCCGTCGTGGTGAACTCCGGTTTAAGGTACACCGAGACGCTGATTCAGATCGAACTCAGAGCCGCGTTGACGAAGAAAGCGCATCAAAAGTATATGAAAGCGAACAACTTTTACAAAACCGCCATTTTGCGAACAGGCGGGCTGGACAACGTCGACCAAAGAATCGTCGCCGACGTCGACGCGTTCGCCAAAGAGGCGGCGTTTCTGTACGGGCACTCGTTCAAGCCCATTTTGGAGTTTACGTTGTCGCTCACGGAGGCGGCGAAGGAGCTGGGGTACTCCAGGCCGCTGGCGCTGTTCGGCGCGCAGATCTTCATCACCGCGGTGCTGCGGCAGATGTCGCCCTCGCTCGGGCGCATGATCGCCAAAGAACAGGCGCTCGAGGGCGGGTTCAGGCACACGCACGCGCGGCTCATCGCGCACGCCGAGGAGGTGGCGCTCCTCGGCGGCGCGGAGCGGGAAATCGGCATCTTGGACGACGGTTTGAAGAATTTAGTCGTCACGCAGCGATGGCACGCGTTGCAGCGCATCCGCAAGTCCGTCGCCGATAACGTCTCCAAGTTTCAGGGCTTGCTCGTGGGCTCCATCTTCGTGCACGTGCCGTTCATGGTGCGCGCGGCAAACTCGGAGGGCGAGCGCATCTCGGCGTTCCGCGCCACCGAGGAGCTGATGTTAAGATGCGGCAGCGCGTTCACGGAGGTGCTCCTGCTCGGGCGCAACCTCGACGAGCTCGCGGGGTACACGCACAGGCTGGGCCAGATGTTCCGCACGATGGACGCGGGCGTGAAGGAGGAGGAGAAAAAGGCGCTCGAGAAGGCCAAGGCGCGTCTGGCGAGTCTGCGGGCGAAACGCGAGTCGGCGGGCTCGGACGCAAAAGACGGCGGCTTCAAATCTTCGTCCACGTCCGCCACCGAAAAAGAATCTCAGCCGAACGTCATCGCGTTCGAGAACGTCTCCGTGGGCGCGCCCGAGCCCGGGGGGGGGCACAGGCTTCTCGTGAAGGGCGTCTCGATGCGCGTGTCGCCGGGTCAAAACCTGCTGATCACCGGTCCGAACGGCTCGGGGAAAACGTCGCTCCTTCGGGTTCTCGCCGGCTTGTGGCCGCCGCTGAGCGGCGCGGTGACCGTTCCGAGCGCGACGTCCTCGCCGTCGTCCAAAAAAGCCATGATGTGGCTGCCTCAGCGCCCGTACCTGCTGCAGGGCTCGCTGCGCGACCAGGTGGTGTACCCCGACGTCGCGCTCGCCGAAAGCAACGCTCGGCGCGCGCGGCGCGAGCGCCGCGCGGCGCGCGGCGCGGCGGGAGGCTCGCGCGCGTCGCCGCGCGCGGACGCCTCTGTGTCTGGCTCTTCTCCTTCCGCGGAGGAGGAGGACGAGCGCGTGCGGCGGTGTCTTCGCCTCGCGGGTTTGGGGAAGTTCGTGGACGGGGGCGTTCCCAACGTCGGTTTAAACACGCGGCACCTCGAGTGGAACGACGTGCTCTCCGGCGGCGAGCGCCAACGCATCGGGTTCGCGCGTTTGTTTTACCACGCGCCCCCTTTCGCGGTTCTCGACGAAGCGACGAGCGCGATAAACCCCGACGAGGAGGGGTCGCTGTACCGCGCGGTGATCGAGCAGGGCACCACGGTGGTGTCCATCGCGCACAGGCTCGAGCTGCGCAATTGCCACACGCTCGAGCTCAAGCTGCTGGGCGACGGCGAGGGCGGCTGGGAGCTCCACGAACGCGCGGGGGGGGGGAAGTGGGCGCTCAAGACGAGGAGCGCTGAGTGACAAAAACGACGAAGAGCGTTTCCGTCTTTCGTCGCCGCCGAACGAACGCGAACGGACGCGCGTTTCGTGTTTCGTGTCACGAAGGAATACGTACCACGACATCGTATATAATGTCTCTGTTTCTTCTTACGTATGAACGCGGTTTTCTTTTTCAAAAACCGCAGTGCACGCACACACAAAAGTCGCTACCTCGCGGCGAGGAACAGCCCGAACGCGACGGGGATGGCCATCACGGCGGCGACCGCGCCGTACGTGATTTTCGCCAACGTCGCCTCCTCCTCCGGGTCCGTTTCGATCTTCCAGTCCTGCCGCTCCGTGGTCATCTTGATCAGGAACGGGTCGTACGTGTCTTTGATAGCGTCGTAGTCGAACTGGTCCGCCTTCATCTTCGTGCTCGCGGTGGTCATGCCCCAGATCATGCGGTCCGCCTGCTTCGAGACCGTGCCGTGCGGATTTCCCACGCACCGCTTGTACATCTCCAGCGCCTCGTCGCGCCGCTGCGTGTTATCCAGGCACATCGCGTAGTGGAACGTGATCTCACCCCCCAGCGCCGTGCGAGGGTTGATCTCCTCTAAAAGCACGATCGGCTCCACGATGTCGCGAGCCTCGACTAACTTTCCAAGGCGCATCAAGGTTTTGCACTCCGTGAGCGCGACGTTCCAACGCGAGCGCGTCCCGTTGTCAACCGTGATGCCCGCTTCTTCGCGGTACTTGTTCAGTTTCGCCTTGACGCGCGCGCGCCTCTTCTCCTTCTCCTCCTCCGTCTCCGCCACGAACTCGCCCGCCTTGATGGTCTTGCCGCCGCCGTACGTCGCTGAGATGTTGTCCGGCCGAGGGAACACGCCCCACGTGCTCACCTTGGGCTTGTACGCCTCCGTCGGAGACGGAGCGGAGCCTCCGCTTCCGTTCGTCTCCGCCGCCGCCTCGTCCAGCACCTGCTGCGCCAGGTCCGTCGGTTTCTCGTCGGAGAGTCGCGGCGCGTCGGTTTGAACTTTTTCTTTCTTTTTCGTCTGGTACCGCTCGTCGTCGAAGGTGGTCCGCGTCACAACCTCCTCGACGTCGTTGTCGACGCCGACGCCGCGCTCGCGCCGGCGGCCGGAGTCGAGCATGGAGGCGAATTTGCTCTTCTCGCCGCCGGTCCAGCCGGCGGCGCCCTCCGGCGTGTACACGCGGTTGTTCTCCTCGAACCCCACCACCTGCTCGTCCTCGTCGAACGGGTTGTAGTTCGCGTCGCGGGTCATGATCTTCACCTTCACCTGCGTCTGTTTCGGCTCGGGAGGCTTCGTCTCGCCCGACTCGGCGCGGCGCACAGCCTCGGAGACGACGCTCTCGAGCTCAGACTTGCCCCCCATCTGCTTGCTCTCCTGCTGCGCAGCCTGCTTGTACGCCGCGGCCTTCGCCAGAAGCGCCGCGCGCGCGTCCGCGGGGTCCGCGGGTTTCGCGGAGGCGGCCGCGTCGTCGTCCCCGGCGCGAACGCGAACGTCCCCGCGTCCCCGCCCGCGGGCCGAGCCGCGAAAGGCCGAGCCGTATCGCGTGCCAGCTGGCGCGGATGCGCGATCGATGGACGAAGCGCGCGCGCGGGGCGAGACGCGCGTGGGGGACGCGCCGAACGCCGCGCGCGCCGACGCGATGTGTGCGAGCGCCATGGCGTGAGCCAGCACGCGCGCCGCGACGCGGTTCGCGCGCCGTCGAGTGCGGCCGCTCGCGGAGCGAGCGGGCCACCCTTGCTACGCGAGCCTCTCGCAGCGACACGCGATCACATTTTTCGGAATCGCAAATGGCTCGCACGAAACCGGCACGCCGCGAGAGACCGACGTCGAGAGGCCACGTCGCGGGGGCTCCATTCCGCTTCGCACACACGTCGAGTGCATGTCGGGCCCCTCGGCGCTTCCCGAGGACATCCTGCCCCCCCGCAAAGGCACTCGCAACCCTCTCGTGTTGGTCGGTGCGGGCTTAACCGGCGCGGTTCTGTGCGCGGGGTTCGTGGCGTTCAAGTCCGGCCACGCCAACTTCAGCCAGCACATGATGCGCGCGCGCATCTTCGCTCAAGGCGCCACCGTCGCGCTCATGGTCGGCACGTCCGGCGCCATCGCTATGCCCAACATGCTCGGAGGATCCGACGGCAAGTGATCGAGTCGCGTGCACGTACAACACGCCCCTAGAAGCCGCGGACGCACCGCGCCAGTAGTAGATCTAGCTAGAGCCGCGCGCGGACACGACGCCTCCGATGATGCTTTCGCGAACCGGACGCGGGACGAAAGGCGCGTTCGGTGCGGGAATGAAAAATTTTCCAGAGCGCGCCGCGGCGGCGATCCGCGGAGGCTTTCCGGACGCGCCGCTCGCCGACCGACGCCGCGCGGCGACGGTCGCCGGCCACGCGCCGCGCGAGAGAATCGCGCGCGGTGAACACGACCGCGTTCAAAGTCGAACACGTTTCGGTCCTTCGGCGTCGGAGTCGCGACCGACGCGCGGGTTCGCCGCCGGCGCCGATTCAAACGACGCCGGGACCGATTTCGCCGCCTCGACGTCCGACGGGGCGTCGGAGACGTCAGAACGACTCGGCGTGGAGTCGAAGCGGAGAAAAGACGAGGACCGAGACCGAACCCGCGCGCTCACCGAGCGTCTCCTCGCGGCTGCGACGCGACGCGTCGCCGAGCACGGCTGGTCGGAAGCGGCGCTCCGCGCCGCCGCCGACGACCTCGGGTACAGCCGCGCCGTCGTCGGCGCCGTTCGCGGCGGCGCCGGCGCGTTGGTAAACCACTTCTGCGAGGACTGCGACTCGAGGCTTTCCGTGCGGATCGTGATGGAGACGGAGGAGGCGCTCGATCCGCTGTCCCCCAGCGAGCGCCTCGCGACGGCCATCAAGTGGCGCCTCGAGATGCTCGAGCCGGTGATTGAAACGTGGCCCGCCGCGCTCGCGCTCCAGGCGGCGCCGGAGAACGCAGCCGCGACGGCGACGCGCGTCGCGCTCCTCGCGGACGAGCTCGTGGGCGCCATGGGCGCGCACGGCGTAGGGCTGAGCCGCGCGACGCGCGCGGCGGTGGCGACCGGTCTCCAGGACCCCATCCCACCGGAGAAGGAGGAGCGACCGTCCGACGCCGCGGGCGCCGCGGCGGACGAGACGGACGCGACAGCCGCCTCCGACGTCACGCGCGCGGAGACTGAAAAGGCGCGCGAAAAAGCCGGCTCCGTTTCGCCCTCGCCTCTCGCCGCCGCGTTCGCGAGCGCCGGCTGGTACGCCGACCGCGCGGCTGTGGCTGCTCTGTACGGCGCGTGCGAGCTGTTCATGGTGGGCGATACGAGCCCCGGGTTCGAGGATACCCGCGCGTTCGTCGACGCGCGCGTATCCGAGTTGGCGACGTTCGCCGCCGCCGCCGAGGAGGCGGCGACGTCCGCCGCCGCCGCGTCGCGCTCGGTCGGGATCGAACCCGGGACCCTCGGGATGCCGTTCCCGCTTCCCCCCGGCGCGAAGCAGCTCGTGGAGGGCGTCTTCGCCAAGGCGGTGGAGGCGGCGACGCGGGCGGGGGCGGCGAAGCGGTAAGGTGACTCGCGCGCGGGTCGAGGGCGATATTTCTCGGTAAGAGATTTTTTCGTCTTCTCAAAGGGAGGTTCGGGGTTAAAAAATCGCTTCTTGGAAGCCCCGCTTTCGGCTAGTCCACCTTGACGTTCCTGTAGATCCTCCGCACGAACGCGTTGGAGCCCACGTACCCTGTGGCGCCGCACATCACCCCCAGCGCTAAGCAGAACATCGCCGTGTACCCGAAGTAGAAGCACGTCTGGAAGAAGCCCGTCATCTTCGTCTTGAAGAGAAAGTAGTACACGCTGTACGCGTAGACGTATCCGCTCACCGACGCGGCGCCGCAAAACGCCGTCCACTGCCACTTGTGGTTCTCCGCGTTTAACAGGAAGTACGTGCCCACGATCGTGACGCACAGCGTGACGATCATCAAGATGAGGAACACGAGTAAGAAAAAGCCGTACACGTAGTACACCTTGTAGTTCCATATGCTCGTGAACACGAAGTACGTCTCGATGAAGATCGACCCGAACGGCAGCGCGCCGCTCAGACACGCGACGGCGAACGGCCTTAGGTACCACGGCGAGTCCGGGATCGGTCGCGGGATGGTCTTCACGCGGCACGGCGTGTCTGGGACGCCGTTCCAGTTTCTCCCGACCACGGTTCCGAACAGCACCAAGGGGAAGGAGATGAAGCTCCACATGAAGAAGATCACGACCATGGTTCCGAACGGCACCGCCGCTAGCGAGTGGTAGAAGATGGCGACGGTGTTGAGGAAAAACGCGACGCCGAAACACGCGCCCGGGAACAAACCGGCGGTGAGCAGCATCGTTTTGATCCACCGTTTGCCGCTGTTCCTCGCGTTGAACCCTCCGCTGACGTACCCGGACACGAACGACGTCAGGGCGTAGCACACGATGAACACCGTGATGATCGTGCCTCTGCCCTCGTACGCGGCGCCGAAGATGGTGATGAGGATCACGAAGAGCACTAACAGCGCCATCTGTGTACCCGTCCCGAGAAGCGCGGCGAGCGTGGGCAGGTGCCTGGGCGCGCGGAACACGTCTCCGTGCACGAGTTTCCACCCACTCTCTTGTTCGTCCCCGCCGCGGTCCTCCACGTCGTCCGCGCTGTGCTGCGCGTACTTGGCGTAGTCGTTGCGCAGCGTGCGCATCAGGATCATCGACACTAAACCGGCGAGGAAGATGACCATCATGAACGAGTTGAAGATGGAGAACCAGTGGATCTGGTGCTCGAAGAAGTTGTAGTCCAGGTACCGCTCGAACCGCTTGCGGAAGGGCGTCTCGGAGGGTAACCACGTGACGCTGTACGTGAACTCCAGCGACGCGCCCGCGACCAGCGGCTTGGGGTTCTCGGCGACCAGGTTCACGGACACGACGCGATCGCCGTTGAACGAAACGTCGAACCGCTTGTGCGTGTAAATCAAAGCCTGCGTCTTATCGTCGCGCCTCTTGCCCAGCGCGCCACCGTGACGTTTGTCGCGAAGCGCGTGTCCGAGCATGTCCGACGAGACTTTACCGTGCGGTGAAGGCTTCTTCTCGTGTCGGCCGCCGCGGAGGACGCCGGAGTCATCCGCGGAGAGATCGTTTGTGTCGGCGTCGGCGGCGATGTGCGCGTCGTCGCGAACCTCCGTCGCGTCGACGCCGTCGGCGGCGCCCTCCACGTTTTCGCCCACGAAGCCCCAGATGGGCAGGTCGTCCATCACGAACTCGTACCAGTAGTGCTTGCGCACGGCGCGCTTGAACACCTTGGCGCTTTTCTGCGTCAACACGTCAACGCACAGCGTGGTCTTCGGCTGGTCGACGCGGAACTTGAACTCGACGCCGGAATCGATGAGCTCGTTACCTTGCAGGATCTCCCCGAGGCCACCCCACTTGTGCGTCGGCTTCTCGTCCGTCGCGGTCTCCACGCGGCAGAAAGGGAGCTCGTGGTAGTTGTACGTCTCCTGGGGGTTGTTGTACGGGCCCACCTTGTTCTCCCAGAGGATCACGCGGTCGCCCACGGCGTACTTGTGATCGTACTCATCCGCGCGCGCGGGGACCGCGCACGCGAGCAGAAGCACGAACAACGCGCCGGCGACCGGGGCGGCTCCCGGGAGCCCGGCTCGCCGACGCGGGGGCTGGCGCGCGCACATCGCGCTCGCTCCACAGACGCGAGGCCGGAGGCGACGCTCGCCGGGCTTCGGAGACGTCCGCGCGGTCTCTCTGTGACGACCGAGCGCGATCGGGCCGGAGGTCTGTCTGTGTCCACCTCGTTCCCGCGGCGCAACGGCCAAAATCTGTCACATTTTTTTTTGCCGACGCCTGCCACTTGTTTGCTTTGACACCGCTCGCGCGTGCATCTCGTCACATCCGCACCGCGCCCTCGGTGTGCCGTCTCGCACCATGCGCGCTTGCCCGGTGGCATCGAGCACTCTGACCCGCGCCGCGCCCTCTGGTGTGTCGCGTCGCGGGCGAATCACCGGCGCGCGCGTGCCGAGGGGCCGCGCCGGCTCCGCGCCCGCCTCCTCCGCGGTTGACGTCCCCGGCGTGGATTCCTGGAAAGACGATCGGCTGACGTTCGGGGGCCACGGCGTGGACCGCGTCCGCGCCCCCGCGAACGCCCCCCCCATCGTGATCCTCGGCGGGTTCGGGAACAACTCGAAGGACTACGTCGCGCCGTTCGGGAACGCGGACGTCTCCCTGGCGGCCTCGCTCGAGAACCGAGGCTTCGACGTGCATGTGGTGGCGCTCGAGCGCAAGGAGTGGGCGAAGATCCTCCGCGCGGTGTTTTCGTTTGGGTTCTACACGGGCAAAGGCACGACCGAGCCGGGGTACACGTGGTACTTGGAGGCTGTCGAGGACGCCGTCGAGAAGGCGTTGAAAGCTCGACCGGACGCGAGTCAGGTGGACATCGTCGCGCACTCCGCGGGCGGCTGGCTGGCGCGCGCGTACATCGGCGGCGCGCTCAACGAGGTGGAGTACGCGAAACCGTTTCGGTACCTCGCGCGCGAGCCGCAGCGCCGGGAACCGTTTCCGAACGCGCCGTACGCGAACTACGCCAAAAAAGTGAGACACCTGGTGACACTCGGCGCGCCGCACCGCGTCGCGCCCGGCGCGAACGACGCCACTAGGGGCGCACTTGCGTGGGTCGACGAAAGGTGGCCGGGCGCGGCGTTCAAAGACCAGGGCGTCTCGTACACGTGCGTCGCGGGGATGACGGTGCGAGGCCGCGCCGGGAAGGAGTTTCAAAAAAAACTCGCCGGGTACTCGCACAACTCGTACGTGCAGGTGTGCGGCGAGGGCGACATGGTGGTCGGGGACGCGGTGGTGCCCTGCGAGTATGCCACGCTGGACGGCGCCGAGAACATCCTCCTCGAGGGCGTGTTCCACAGCATGAGCAAGGTGGGGACGTACGACGAAGACTCGCGCGAGTGCTGGTACGGAAGCGACGAGGTCGTCGACGCGTGGCTGCAAAGGCTCGCGGCGTAGACTTTTACCTTGGGAAGGTAAAAATTTAGTAAAGGTAATGCCTTTGTATTCTGCTCGAGATGGCTACTACCGCGCACTGCGTGCCTTCATCACTACCACGCCCCCAGGTCCGCGTCTCTCTGTACGTGTTCGACGAACAGCCGCCGCGCGGCGTCGCGCGGGCTCGCCGCGCCCGCCGCCGCCGTCGCCGCCGATCGCAGGAACGAACGCTTGAGCCGCCGGAGCGTCTGCAGACTCGGCGCGCGCGCGCATCGCAACACGAGACCTCGATTGGTTTCCGATTGAAGCGTTTCAAACTCGTACTGCGCGCGACCGCCACCGAGAGCACCCCCTACTTCCGCGTCCCGCTTCATTATGAAGTCGATGATATCCTGCGCCCCAGCGTCGACATCAGAGCGGACACTCGCGTCGGAAGGCCGAGTCGTCGGCTGCGTCGAAGCCGAACGCGCGACGGCGCGCAGAACGCCGCTCGAAAGATTTCGAGCGACATCTTTGGCGTCGCTCGCGTTCGTCGTGAAAGCGTCGGCTCCGTTTCGCGCCGCTGTGCCGTTAACGGCGTTGCGATCGGGCACGCCGAGCATGGAACACACCGCGCGTTCAAGCACGGCGTCGCGCGAGTCGTGCTCGGCGCCGTACCCGTCGAGGCTCTCGCGCTTTGGGAACCCCGCAGCCGCCTCGCGTCGCGCGGCGTCGTCCTCGGCTGCTTTTTTTTCGTCGTTCGACGCGTCCTCGCCAGAACCCGCGCCGGTTCTCGACTCGAGCCGTTCGCTCGGCTTGAGCACGAACAAAGGCGCGTCCCAGCGGTTCTTCCCATCGGGGCGCTCGAACCGGAACACCAGGTCGTCGAATATGGCGGCGTCGTAGCCGCCCCACTCGGCGTCGGCGGAAGTCGAAGACGACGTCTCGTTTTTCGTCGCCGCTGGAAACGTAGCTTCCTCGCCGCCGCCGACACCGCCGCCGCGATCTCGCCGCGCGGCGTTCCGCATCCTCGCCTCCTCCACCGGGGTCTCGCAGTGCACGACGCAGAACCGCGTCCCAGCCTGCCTCGCGATGCACCAGAGCTCGTACCGGTAGCCCTTGATGCCGTTGTTCGCGTCCAGAAGCACCACCGGGCCGTCCCGGTGCACCGCGCGCTCCACCGTCGCCTTGAGCAGACCGCGCGTGTTCTTCTCCGAGCGCGCATCTCGGTACGAGGCGTTGCGCGGGAGGTGCAGCGAGGGTTCGTCCACCAAGAGCACGCGCGCGCCCGCCGCCTGGATCCGCCGCGAGATCTCAGCCGCGGCGGTGGACTTCCCCGACGCGGGGTGGCCGCACAGCAGCACCAGGCACCCGCTCGGCGGAGGAGGCGCCATCGGAGCAATGGCGCCGAACGTTTTTCGGACTCGAAGAAGTGAAGAAGCACCGACGTCGTTTTCGCCGCCCGAAGCCGTCGAAGACGCGTTTTTCGACGCGCTTCGATGTCGAACACCACTCCTCCAGGCGCGGGGGCGAGCGCGGCGCGCGGGAGCGCGCGGATTCAGGCGAGGGAGGCGTTCGCTCCACGCGGACACGACCTCCTCGATGCCGAGCGCGACCGCGACGATGGCGTACCCCGGGTACGCTCGCGCCCGTAAAAAGCTCGAGAACAACGCGCGTCGCGCGGGCAAACCCGGCATGGCGCCCATCATGCGCGCCTTCTCGTTCCTGGTCCGCGTCGTCCTCGCCACGGTTCTGCTGCCGCTGGACCTGCTCCTGGGCGACGCCGTGCGCACGGGCGACATGACCCGCCCGTTCACGGGCGCGTTCGGGATCGCCGTCGCGTACGGCGCGTTCCGCGCCGCGGAGTTCGCCGTGGGGCTCGGGCGAGCCTCGTCCAACGCCGACCACGACGAAACAAAACGAGCGCTTTTCCGATTCCGCGTTCGGCCGCCCGCGACGCTCGACCCGTGCCGCCTACAGGGCGTGCCCTTCCTCTCAAAATCGTCGGTGTGCGCGTACAAAGGCACGGTCGTGAACGTCGTCGTGCCGCCGTTCGAGATCACGAATCGGTACGATGACAAAAAGAAGCTCTCCGTCGACGTCGTCGACTTGGACGTCGGCTTCGCGACGGCGCGCGCGTTTCGCGTCGACGGCGTCGTCCGCGCCGCCGCCGATCTCGGCGCCAAGAAACACAGCGATGTCGCTTCGTTTCCGTACGCCGCTTCACTGGTCGTTTCTACGATTTTAAACTGGAAACCGCAGCTCGCGCACGGCTCGAAGGGCACTAGAGTTTTGCTCGTGGGGGGGGGAGGGGGGAACGCCGCGACGTACGCCGCGCTCGAGCGCGCGTGCGCGGCGCGCGCCGAAACCAGGCACAGAAGAGCCGAGCGGGGCGAGGGGTCTTGCGACGTGACGCTCATCGAAACCAACGAAGAAATCGCGAGCGCTTTGCGTTTCGGTTTCGAGGGTTTCCATCGGTCTTCATCAGGGGTCGGTTCACGTCGAGGCGAGAAAAAAACAACAGAGACAGGGAACGCGTTCGGCGGTCGGGTTGCGTTGCCGTCACCCGAGGGCGCTAAGAACCGGTTCGCCATCGTCGCGGGCGACGCGTTTTCGTTTCTGCGCGACGCGCGGCCCGGGTCGCTGGACGTCATCGTCTTCGACGCCAGACGCGACGTGGAGGCGTCCGTTCGTGCGTTTGGAGACGGCGTCGACGGAGTGGACGACAGAGACACACCGAGCGTCTCGGGGGGAAACGAAGACTCCGAGTTTAGCGACGCGTCGCGCGCGGCGAACGTCTACCGCGACGCGCGGCGCGCGCTGCGCGCGGGCGGGACGGTGATTTCCGTCGCGTCCGCGCCGTTCATCGGGCCGGGCCGCGGCGGCGCGGACCTGGCGGTGTTGGCGGACGCGATGCGCGACGCGTTCGATGACGTGACGAACAAAAAGGGGAAGACGAGCTCGGTGCGTTTCGAGCGCGTCGGGCCGGCGGTTCCGGGGTTCGCGCAGGAGACCCTCGTGCTCGCGACCAAGACGGCGGACGCCGAGCTCGCCGCGCGATTCAACTACAACTGAGCGGTTTTCCGTAGTACTAGAACGTCTGTCTCGGCGTTTCGCGTCGCGTTCCTTATCATCAGAGCCAAGGCCATCGGTCGGGAAAATCCCTCCAGTCCTGCGCCAGCCCCCTCTCGAAACTCTCGAAGGAGCCGTATCCGGTGATTTCTTCGCACGCGTCGATCTCCGCTTCGTATTCTTCGTCTAGGTCTGATCCGTCGTAGTAGTCAGCCGCGAGCTCGTCGACTTTTCGCCTCGTCTCGTCCACTTCATCTTGAAACGCCGCGCAGTACTCGTAGACGTACTTCATCTCGGCCATCCTCCGAGCCACGCGTTTCGCCGTCCACGGTCGCCCATCCGCCCTTGTGTCCAGCGAGCCTTCCACGAACCCCGCGCACAGCCTGCTGTCCGAGCGTATCGGGCCGCAACCGAGCTCCGATAACTCGCGTTTCAAGTCGTCTCGCCTCGCCGTCGCCTTCTGAAACCGGTGTTTGTTCTCCTCGACGAATCGGCGCCAACTCGATGTCTCGATGTCCATCACCGGCTCCATCACGCGCTGTCGCAGTTCCGTCGGGAGAGAACGCAAGGCGTACAGCGACGTCAGGAGGCGCCTGTTGGATGGAAACGTCAGCCAGCGTTCACGCATCTTCGCGACCCAGTCGTCTCCCTTCTTCTTCTCGCCCCTACCGAGATAAAATCTGCTGTCGTACTCGATGAGCTTGCCCTCATGGACGAGGTTTTTGAGCTGGGTTTTTAGTATCTTCTTGAAGTCGTCGGGGAGCTTGAACTTGGAGCCGAGGAACTCGGCGATGGCGGGGAAGGGAGAGCCGTTCGCGTCCTTGAGGGACAGAATGGCGGCCTTCACCATATCCTCGTACTTGGGGTGGTCGGGGGCGGCTTTAGGGGGCATCTTTGCTTGTTGGTTCTTTGTCGACGGTGCACCGTGGACGTCCGCTGCTGTTTTTTTCTCGGAAGGGCCGAGCCTCGACGTATCCGAGGGCGTCTGCGCCGAGGACGATATCGACGAGATCCGGCACGTAAGCTTCTGTTATCACGTGGCTCCGCCTTCGTCGGGCGTCCTCCTTACCGAGGGGGGGGGGCGATACTGGCGTAACCCGGGGACGCTCGCGTGCGCGTGTCTGTGAAAAGTGTCGTCGTCGTCGTTCTGTCGTTGTTGTGAAAACAAACTTCTCGGCGTGAGAAAACATGGAAAAGTCGTGGTTCCGAAAAAACGGTCGTCTCACCGATCAAACCGACAAACCGACGCAGCGCGCCGTACCTCGCGAGGAATGGCGTCTGGGTCGACCGCCGCCGCGCCCGCGGTCGCGGTGGCTCCGCTGAACGACCCCGCGGAGATGGCGGCGCTGCGACGCCTGTACTGCGAGGGCCCGGTGCTGGCCGCGGCGCAGCGGTTGAAGATTTGGCCCGACTCGAAAGATTTCGTGGACACCCCCACGAAGGCGCCCGCGTCCGCGGTGTTGCGGGCGTGGGAGGAGAACCCCCCCGCGGACGACGACGCGGCGAGGGCGTTCATCGCGACGTGGTTCGAGGCGGGCCCGCCGGTGCCGAGCGCGCGCGCCGGCGAGGCCGCGACCCTTCCGGACGCGGCGAACGTTTCTCTGCGCGATTGGCACCCCGAGGGCCCCCCCTTCGCGCTCGAGCGCTTCAACAAGTACATCCAGCTCACGCGCGGGGACGACGAGGTCCCCGCGTGGGCGCGCGACTTCGCGGGAAAGGTACACGCGCTGTGGCCGACGCTGGCGCGCGCGCCCGCGCCGGAGCCGCCTCCGGAACCGAGAGAGGTTTCCGCTTTGAACGCGGAAACCGCCGCGGGTCCTTCCGCGCGCGCCGCCGAGACGTCTCACGCCGAAACTCGCGATCGGGCGTGCGTCTCCACTTTAATCCCCCTGCCTCACACCTCCATCGTCCCCGGCGAGCGGTTCCGCGAGACGTACTACTGGGACTCGTACTGGACGGTCCTCGGTTTGATCGCGTGCGGCATGCTGGACACCGCCGAGGGCGTGACGCGCAATCTGCTTCGCCTCGTCGAGCGATTCGGCTTTGTGCCCAACGGCGCGCGCGCGTATTACCTGAACCGAACGCAGCCGCCCGTGTTGGCGTCCACGTGTAGAGCGGTTTATGAATCTTTGCGAGACGCGTTTAAGGAGGAAGACGAAGAACGGCTACGTAAATGGGAAGAAACGCAGCCTCCGACGCCGCCGAAACGCAAACCGCCGCGCCCTGAGTCGCGCGCCGTCGCGTTAGCGCGGTTCGCGACGCCTCTCCTGAAAAAAGAGCACGACTACCTGACGCGCGCCGAGCGCGTCGTGCGCGTGGACGTGCCGCGCACGAGCGCCGCGCACAAGGTCACAGGCGACTTCGCGGACATGGCGCGTTACTGGGCGTTCACGGACCAGCCGCGGCCGGAGTCGTTCAGGGAAGACACGGAGCTGGCGCTGGCGGCGTTCCCGGAGGGCGCCGACCCGGACGGCGAGAAGAAAAGGCGGCTTTTCCGCGACGTGGCGTCGGCGGCGGAGAGCGGCCACGACTTCGCGAGCCGTTGGCTCGGCGATCCCGAGCAGGCGCTCGGGAGCGAGTCCGGGGACGTCACCGTGCCTGGAGGCCTTACGCCCGGGACGCACGTCCCGAATCCGACGTTGACGCCTTGGTCGCTCGCGTCGATCCGCACGACGCGCGTCGTGCCGGCGGACCTGAACGCGTTGATGCTCAAGAGCGAAGCCGACCTCGCGTTTCTCGCCGGCGAGGTGCGCGACGAGGACGTGCGGTGCGGCACGTGGCGCAAGGACTCGGAGGTGAGTCGGATGGCGGGCCAGTTCGCGATCGCCGCCGGGCGAAGAAAAGCGGTGCTCAACGCGGTTTTGTGGGACGAAGCGTCGTGCAGGTGGCGCGATTTGTTGCTCGACGAATCCGCGAGCGACCCGCGAAACGCGACCACCGCCAAGCGCTACTACAACATGGGGTTTCTCGGCGGATACCGCGCGTCCGATTACGTGCCGCTCTTCTGCGGCGCCTGCGACAGTGACTCGAAACGAGCCGTGTCGGTGGTTCGCAGTCTGGAAAAATCAGGCCTGGTGATGCCGGGCGGCGTCGCGACGTCGCTGCGGCGGACCGGCCACCAGTGGGACTTCCCCAACGCCTGGGCGCCGCTCGTGCACATGGTCGTCGAGGGGTGCCATTCGTTCGGGGGGGAGGAGGGGCGGGTTTTGGCTCGCGAGACCGCGCGCCGGTGGATTAAAACCAACGCGCAGTTGCTCAAGCGCACGAACTACATGCACGAGAAGTACGACGCGCGGGTGATGGGTTCGAAGCCGGGCGGAGGCGGCGAGTACGCGCCTCAGCGCGGGTTCGGCTGGACCAACGGCGTGGTTTTATTTTTCCTCGACAAGTACGCGTACGACGGAGACGCGGCGAAGCGCGACTTCAAGCTCAGAGGGATGGCGCTGAAACGCACGCTGGAGAACGTGGGCGCGGAGAGGAAGATGCCCTGGTGGTGGTAGGGGCGGGTGTGGTGTCGTCACCGGGCGACGGCGGGGAGAAGAGAATGGAAAACAGCGTTTCGTTTCCTTCGTCGTGCGATTTTTTCGGACAGACGCGCAGACGCGCGATTCTGCGAATTTCGCGCGTTTTGCCGACTGAGCAGTCCGTCCACGTCGACCAGTCGCGCTGCTTTTTCGCGAGATTCAGAGTATCTCGTCTCGCGACTCCGATTGCGCCGACGCGCGCGAGATCTCCGTGGCGGGGGCTGCAGGCCCGCCATTCGTGGAGACGTCGCGCGTGGCGCGACCGTCTCGAATACCAGCGGCGTCGCGCCGGGTCGAGGGGCGACTCGGCGTGGGCGGCAACCGCACACGAGGGGGCGCTCGCCGACGGCGTGTGCTTCCGTGAGAAAAAACTCCGACAGGCCGGTTCCCGCCCGAGATGGCGATCTCAAGCGTCGTCGGGGCGGGCATCGCCCCCGTGAGGCCATCGACCGTGACGAGCGCCGCGGTGGGTTCGGCGGCCGCGATGCACAGACCTCTCCCAGCCGCGGGGGTCGGGGCTCGGTCCCGGTCGCCCGCGACGTACGTCCTCCGGAGGCGCAGCGCGACGGCTCGCGTGCGTGACGCGCGAAGAGGCGCGATGACGTTCGCGCGCGCGCCGGTCGCCCCCGGGGGCTTCCCGGCGAGATTCGCGCGCGACGATACGGGTCGGTCGCCGACGAGCCGCGAGCGCGCGGGGACGTCGTACCGCGCGCTTGACCTCCGCCGCGAGCGTCTCACGCGCCGCGTCGCGACGCGCGCGTCGTCGGGCGACGGCGGGAACATCGAGCGACGAAGATCGAGCGTGCCTCCGGCGGATGGACAGGACGCGACGAGTACTCCGACGTCGACGACGCTCGGCCGCGTTTTCGGCGCGGGCGACGACGCCTCCTCCACCGCTCGGGATGCGCTCGCGGCGGTCACCGTCGCGTACGCGTTCGCGGCGTGGCGACTGCTGCAGTGGCCGGCGACGGCGCCGGCGGCGTCGGCGGTGCCCGGGCCTCTGCTCGCGTGCGCCGTCGCCGCCGGCGCGACGGCGATCGCCGCGCCGCTCCTCGCCGCCGCCGCGCACCCCGCCGCGAACTACGGCGTGCGGTTCCCCCTGCTCACTCGAGCCGCGTTCGGGGTGGAGGGCGCCAAAGCTCTGACCTCCGCCAGGAGGCTCGTGTGCTCGGGTCTGTGCGCGCTGCACTTTCTGGCGGGGGCCGACGCGCTGCACGTGCTGTCGGCGACGCTCGCGCCGCAGGCGAGCGTACTCGGGAACGGCGCCTGGGCGAACTCTCTGTGCTACCTGTTGGCGTGGCTGGCGCAGAGCCCCGCGGGCGCCACCTTCTGTCGCGCGGTGCTCGTGAAAGCGGGAGGCGCGTTCGCGGTCGTCGCCGCGCTCAGCGCCGCGAAGGCGGCGGCGTTCGCGCCTGCGGCGGCGGCGAAAACCGCCGCCGCCGCGACCGCGCCGTCCACGGGGCACGTCTCTGTGGACATCGGCCTGGCGATCGTCGGCGTGTGGTTCGCGATGAGCTCCTCTTTCCTGGATACCGCCGCGAGCGCGACCGTGCGCGAGGCGACGCGGACGACCAAGCTGGGCCGAGCCCTCCCCCCCGCCGCCGAGAGAGCCGCGGCGTACGCGAAGCGGTTACCCGTCGCCGCCGCTCTGGCGGCGGTTTTGATTTCGTCCGCGCTCAACCCGAGCGGCGCGTTCGGCGTCGAGCTCGGAAACGCGATGTCCTCCTGGCTGTTCCCCGCGCTCGTCGCGGTCGCGGCGCCCGCGGCGACGGCGGTGCTCAGAGGCGGAGGCGCGGACATGAACGGAAGGGGCTCGACAACCGTGTCGGACGCGAACGTCGCTTTGTTCGCCGCGACCGCGACGCTCTTCGCCGCCGGCGTCCCGGCGCGCGGCGCCTCCGCCGCCGCCGCCTTCGCGGGCGGCGGCGCGTTCGCGGCTGCGGCGGCTGTGGTGGCGCCCGCGATGGCGGTCGCGCTCGCGGACTACTTCGTCGTGCGGCGGCGCGCGCTGGACACAGCCGCGCTCGTCGACGGCAAGGACGAGAAGGGGGATTTCTGGTTCGTCAACGGCGTAAACCCGCGCGCCGCGCTCGCCTTTTTCTGCGGCGCCGCGTTCCCGCTTTTCGATTTCGCCGCCACGGCCGAGATCGGCGCGCGCATGGTGGGCGTCGTGGGGCCGGGCGTGCAGACCATCCTCGCGCCCGGAGTCGCCTTGGCGCGAGGCGCGGGCGTAGGCGGCGCGGTCGCCGCCGCCGCGTACCTCGCGCTCAACAAATTAGCGCCGCCGCCGCGCGTCTCCTCGGGCGGCGGCGCCGCCGCGCGGAGCCGCGGCGGCGCGGCGCGCGTCATCACCGCCGACGGCGCGGCGACCGGCGCCGCCGTGGACGACACCGGCATCGGCGAGCGTCGCGCGGAGGCGGACGCCGAGACCGTGGACCGCGCGCTCGGCGCGGGGAGCGAGCGCAAGGGCGAGAGGTGGTCCAGACCGGACGACGGGGTTGGCGGAGGCGGCCCGGAAGACGACGACGACGACGACGATGACGACGGCGCGTCCCGCGTGGACCGCGCTCGGTCTCGGCTCGAGCGTCTTCTCGAGATGGATTCGGCGACGCCTCCTTTCCCGCGCCCCCCCCTGTCGTCGGACGACGCGTCGGAGAACGGCTTGTTCTCGCCGCGCCTGCAAGACACGGCGCTGGGCGCATCCTTGAAAGCCGAGCTCGAAGCGCACCTCGAGCGCCGGAGGCTTCGCCTCGGCGAGCTTCGCGCCGAGCGCAGCGCGCGCGGCGCGCGCGCCGTCCCCGACGCCGCCATCGCGCGCGTCCAGGCTGACGTGGACGCGCTGGTGGCTGAGATCCGCGCGTTCGAGACGGGCGGCCCGGAGTACGCCCGGGACGCTTCCGGGCGCGTCGTCGCGCGCGCGGCGTCGGAGATTGAGCGGTCGAGGCGAGCCGGCGCCGCGGAGCCCGGCGGGTCCGGGTCGGCGGGCGCCGCCGGCGGGTACCTCGAGTACGCCGGCGAGTGGCGCGAGGTTTCGCGCGCCGCCGCGGAGGTGACCAAGCTCGATCTCGAGATGGAGAAGCTCTCCGCGAGCGCGATGGTCACCGGCAAGCCCCTGGACGCGAAAGCGATGCGCGAGCTGCGCGACCGTCGGTCCGCGTGGGGTTTGCGGCTCGTCGCGGCGCAGATCAAAGGCGTCTCGGGGACGCTGGGCGACGTCGCGAGACTGGACTCGAACTTATCTTCTCGCGACCAGGGGCTTGTCACGCGCGAACGCGACGGTCTCACGGAGGTTTCGCGTCTGGAGAAGCTCGCGCGGGAGAAGAGCGCCCTTCTGAAGCGTCTTCAGGAGAAGGAGAAAGACGGCGTCGAGGCTCGGGACGCCGCCAAGAAGCTCCGCGCGGAGGTTTTGGCGTTGCGCCAGAAACTCGCCGCCGCCGACGCGAGGGCGTCGCGATCCGACGAGGACGCCGCCGCCGTCGCCGCGCTCGAGAAGAAGCTTCGCGTCGCCGAGCAGCAGAAGTTCAGGCTGAAGATGCGCGCCGAGACGGAGGCGTCGCGTCTGTACGCCAAGGTGCGCGAGCTCACGGAGACGCTCGCGAAGCGCGAGGCGGAGCTGAAGGCGGCGCGCGCCGAGCTAGCGGAAGCCGACGCGGCGCGGCGCGCCGAGTCGGAGACTCTGGCGGCGAAGGTGAAACAGAACGAGGCTGAAATCGCGTCGCTCAAGACGGAGCTCTCGGAGACGCGCGCGGAGATGGCGGAGAAGGACAAGCAGTTCGGCGAGGCGACGACGCTTCTGAAGGCGCAACTCGCCGAGACGCGGGACGCGCTGGAAGACTCGGAGGCGAAGCTCGAGCGAGCCAGGGCGCGCGAGGCGCAGACGGCGAAGGCGCTGGAGGAGGAGCGTCGCGACGCCGCCTCCGCCGCCGCCGACGCCGAGGCGCGCCGCGCCGCCGCCGAGCGCGACGCCGAGGCGGCTCGCGCGGAGGCGTCGAGGCTGGCGGAGGAGCTGGAGACGGTGGAGTTCCAGCTCAGCGTCTCGGAGAGGAAAGCGAAGGACGCCCTGGAACAAGCCTCGAGCGCCGTCGCCGAGGCGCGCGCGGCGGAGGCGAAGGCGGCGGAGGCGTCGCGCGACGCGCGAAGGCGCGTCGCCGACGTCGAGGCGCGCCTCGCCGCCAAGACGGCGGCGCTTCGCGAGGCTCTGGAGTCATCCGAAAAACTCGAGTCGTCCGCCATGGAGGCTGACTTCGCGGCGGAACGCGCCGCGCGCGCCGAACTCGCGTCGGAGCGGTTACAAAGCCGCGTCGCCGAGCTCGAAGCCACCGAGACGCGGCTGGAAGAAGTTTCGCGCGCCGCCGAGGAGAAGCGGCGGAGCTGGCAGGCGGAAGCCGGGCGACTGCGCGCCGAGCTCGACGCGCGCTCGACCGCGCTCGCGGCGTCCGCGTCGGCGTTCGAGGCGTCCGAGCTGGCGCTCGTCGACGCGCGCGAGCGTCGCGAGCGCGCCGAGGCGGAGGCGGCGAAGACCAAAGGCGAGCTCGAGGCGCTCAAAAACGAAGCCGAGGCGAAGACCAAAGCGGCGAGAGACGCCGAGGCGGAGGCGAGATCTCGGCTCGCCGACGCCGAGGCGCGCGTCGCGGACGCATCGGACGCGCGAAAAGTGAGCGACTCGAGATTGGGCGTCGCGGCGAACGTGCTTCGCCGTCTCGCGTCGAAGATGGGGGGCAAACCCACCGAGGCGTGGACCCCGGCTCGCATCGAGCGAACCCTGATCGACCGCCTGGACGCGCTCGAGCGCGCCGCCGACGACGCGCGGGCGAAAGCGGAGCGCGCCGCGGAGGCGTCGGCGGAGGAGCTCGAGTCGTCGCGCGCGGCGTACGAACGCGCGGCGGCGGAGCGAGACGCGGTCTCCGCCGAGCTCGAGTCTGCGCGGGAGGCTGCCTCCGCGCGCGACGCCGCCGCCGCGGAAGCCGCCGCGGCCTCGGCGAAGGTACGCGCCGCCGAGGAGAAGGCGCGGATGGACGAGCTCCGCGCCGAGCTGGAAGCCGCGCGCGCCGACGCCGAGGCGGCGGAGGCTGCGCGCGCCGACTTTGAGCGCCGCGCGCGGGAGGCTACCGCGCGCGAAGAGACCACGCGGGACAAGGCGACGGCGTCGCTCGAGGCGTCCGCGCGCGTCACTTCCGCCGTGCGTGACGAGTCGCGTCGGCTGGCCGCCGCTCTGGCGCGCCGCGAGGCGGCGCTGGACGCGCGCGAACGCGACGCCGCCGCGCTCCGGCGCGAAGCCGAGGAGGCGTCGTCCACCACGCGCGCGCTCGCCGAGTGGACGACTTCGTTTCTCCGGGGGTTCGCGGACGGCGGCGAAGGTTTCACGTCGGGCGTCTCCGGCGACGACATCGAGTCGAGCTCGGACCCGACGTCGGACGGAGCGAACGCGAAGAGACAGACGTTGTCGCGTCGTCTCGAGGTGCTGGTGGCGACGCGCTCGAGCGAGCTCGCGGCGCTCGCCGCGAAACAAAAGGACGGCGCCGGCGACGAGGCGGACGGCGAGGCGGCGGCGCTGGCTGAAATCGCCGACGCGCTGGACGCCGTCGGCGTCGCCGCGGGGGAGGCGGCGACGCTGGAAACCGAGCTCACCGCCGCGCGCGCCGCGGCGGCGAGCGCGGAGAGGGAAGCGGGCGCGGCGCGCGAGGCGGCTGTCGCCGCGGAGACGCGCGCGAAGGACCTCGAAGCTGAGTCCGCGCGAACTTTCGAACAAAAAAAGAAGCGCGACGCCGAGTCCGCCGCTCTGCGCGAGGCGTTGGAAACCACGAAGGCGCGTCTGAAAGCCGCCGACGCGCGCGCCGCGGAGGCGCGCGCCGAGAGCGCTTCGCGCGCGACCCGCGCGGAGGCTCTTTTGGCCGGCCGCGGCGTCTCCGAGAAGGCGCGGAGCGACGCGTCCACGCGCGCGCTGGAGGAGGCTCTGGCGGAAGCCGAGGAAACCGCGGCGCGCGACGCGCGGGCGGCGCTTGAGCGGGAAAGGAAGGCGCGCGCCGCCGCCGACGCCGCCGAGTCTGCGCTTGCGGCGTCGCGCGCGGCGGCGGAGGCGGCGGAGCGGAGCCTCGCCGAGGCTGAGTCGAAGCTCGCGGAGAGCGACGCGTCGAAACGCGCGTTCGAGGCGAAGTTTGTGTCGACGGAGGCGAAGCGTCGGAGTTTCCAGGCGGAGGCGGGGACGCTCAAGAAGGCGAGCGAGGCGAGCGCGCTCGCGGCGGAGGCGCTTCGCGCCGAAAACCTTGAGACGCGCGCGCTTCTGGAAGAAGCGCGCGCCGCGGCGCGCGCCGCGAAGGAGGAGAAGGACGCCGCCGAGGCTTTCGCTGGGAAACTCGCGGCGGAGCTGGAATCGTCTCGGCTGGCGCTCCGGGAAGCCGAGAAGGAAAGGAAGGACGAAGCCGAGGCTGCGGAGGAGAGGGCGCGCGCCGAGCTCGCGCGGCTCGAGGCGCGGGCTGAGGCGGAGACCAAGGCTCGCGTCGCCGCCGAGGCCGCCGCCGTCGAGGCGAGAACACAAAACGCGAGCGCGGCGGCGATGGCGGCGAGCGACGCCGACGCGACGGCTTCCGCCGCCGAGCTCGCCGCGGAGACCGAGACCCTCCGCTCGGAGGTGGCGCGCCTGGAAAGTCTGCTCGCGGAGAAAACCGCGTCGGCGGCTCGGGCCATCGCCGACGCCGAGGCGAAGGCGGAGGCGAAAGCGAAGCGGGATTCCGACGGAAGTCTTCGCGAGACGCGCGACGACGAACAAACCAAATCGTCTTCGTCGCCGTTGGCGCGCGTCCGCGCCTTTTTCGGCGCCGCCGCGGACGCCGCGGTGGACGCGGGCCGCTCCGCGCGCGAGAGCGGCGACGCGAAGGCGCTCGCGCGCCGCCTCCGTGTGCTCCTCGACGCGATCGACGAGCCTGATCCTTCATCGTCCAACGCCCCCGAGCTCACCAAGGAGACCGTGGACGCCGCGTTCGAGGTGTGGGCGACGCTGGACGCCGTCAAGGCGGAGCTCGCCGCCGCGCAAGGCGTCGAGGCGGCGTTGGCGGAGACCGAGGCGCGCCTGGCGGACTCGGAGGCGACGACGGCGAGGCTCGAGGCGCGTCTGCGCCCGCTGCAGGACGCGCTCGCCGAGGCGCGGGCCGACCTCGCCGAGGCGAGAGACGCGGCGGCGGCTGGCGAGGAGACGCTTCGCGCGCGGCTCGCCCAGCTCGAAGACCAAGCGATTGGCGCGGCGCAGGCGTCGGCGGCGTCGGCGGTGGAGACGGAGCGTCTGCGCGCCGAGCTCGCCGTTTTCGTCTCCAAGACCAAGCGCGCCGCCGAGGCGGAGGCGTCGGCTTCGGCGCGGCTGGAGGCGGCGGAGCGCGAAACCAAACGCGAACTCGCCTTGGCGCGCGCCGCGGCGGACGCCGCCGCGGAGGCGAACGAGGTAGAACTCGAGAGCGCGAGACGCGCGCTCTCGGACGCCGTCGCGAAAAAGAAGGAAGCGGAGCGCGAGTCGCGGGCGTTGCGTTCGGAGGCGGCGGAGGCGGAGTCGCGGCTCAAAGCGGCGAGCTCCGCCTTGTTTGCGGCGGAGACGCGCGCCGCGGCGGCGGAGGCGGAGGCGGCGGAGGCTACGCGACGGGTCTCGACGGTCCAATCCGAGTCGGACGCGCGCGCCGCCGCCGCCGAGCAGCAGAGGTCGCAGTTTGAGGGGGACCTCGAGTCGGCTCGCGCCGCGCTCGTGTCGGCGGAGGCGGCGCGGGACGCGGCGGTTTCCGAGTCGGCGGCGTCGCGCGACGCCCTGGCGCGCGCCGAGCTGCGCGCGGCGGAATCCGAGTCCGCCGCGCGAAGCGCCGCCGAGTCCGCGCTGGCGACGCCCGCCGCGGCCGCGCTGGAAGGCGAGCTGGCGCTGGCGCGCGCGGACCTCGCCGAGACGCGCGCCGCGTTCGAGCTCGTGCAGGCGGCGGCGGAGGAGGCGACGGCGGCGGAGCGCGCGACGCGAACGCGCGTCGCCGAGCTCGAAGCCGCGCTGGTCGAAACAAAGAGCCGGACCGCTTCCGAAGAAGAAAACGTCTCGGACGAGAAGAAACGCCTGGACCTGGAGACGGCGCTCGGCGAAGTGCGCGCGCTCGAGGCACTCGTCGCCGAGACGCGCGCGTCGCTCGCCGAAGCGGCGGAGGCTCGCGCGGCGGCGGAGGCGGAGGCGGCGCGCGTCGCGGCGAGTGCCGCGGCGTCCGCCGAGGCGCGCGAGAGGCGGTTCGAGGCGGAGACCGCGGCGGCGCTCGCGGAGGCTGACGCCGCGCGCGAGGCGCGCGACGCCGCCGAGCGCGAGTCGGAGGACCTGCGCGGTCGCGTGGCGAGCCTCGAGGCGGACCTGGCGCGAAAACAAAGCGAAGAGAAACTCGCGAGCGTCGCCGCCGCCGACGACGACGACGCCGACGACGACGACGTCGCGGCGACTCCGGGATCCGACGGGAAGCTGGTCGCGTCTTTGCGCGCCGAGCTCGAGCGTCGCGTTCGCGTGGTTTTCGACAAGGAGGCGCGCGCCGCGAAGCAGTGGGCGGACGAGATCGCGCGCGCCACTTTACTTCTCGCGGAGAAGGACGCCGATCTCGCGGCGTACGAGCGCCGGTGCGCTCTGCTGGCGTCGAGGCTGGAAGCCGCCGTCGCCGCCAAAGCCGCCGCCGAGGCGTTCGCCGCGAAGCGAATGGCACTCTCGCGAGACGCGGAGACGGAGTCCCTGGCGTCGGAGTTGGTGGCGCTGCGCCGCGAGCTGGAGGAGGCCAGGGTGCTGGAGCGGAAATCCGCGGAGGCGCTCTCGGTGCTCAAGAGCGGGTTCGGAAAGGGGGAGGACGCGGAAAACACGACCCTCCGCTCGCTCACCTCGCGCGCCGCGGCGGCGGCGCGCGCCGAGGCGGAGCTCGCGGCGAAGCAAGCCTCGGCGGCGGAGCGCGACGCCGCTTCGGCGGAGACGTTCGCGAAGCTCTCCGCGGAGAAAGCCGCGCTGGCGGTGAAGGCTCGGCGCGCCGAGGGCGAGGTGGAGAAGGCCAACGCCAGGGTGCTCGTGCTGGAGAAGCGCCTGGCGGACGCCGAGGTCACCGGCGAGCGCGAGCTCTCGGATCTGCGCGCGCGACTGAACGACGCCGAGGCGCGGCTCTCCGTCGCCGTGGCCGACGCCGAGACCGTCGCGTCGCTCAAGGCTGAGGCGCGGGAGGCTCGCGCGTTGCGCGACGAAAAGGCGCGGCTGGAGAAGGCTGCCGCCGAGTCCGAGGCGGCGCGCGTCGCCGCGGCGGAGGCGCTCGCGAAAACCGCCGACGAGACGGAGGCTCGCAAACAAAGAGAGGCGGCTTCCGAAAAAGAGTCGGCGCGTCTGCGCGAGGAGACGGCTTCTCTGTCTTCTCGCCTGCGGAAAGCGGAGGCGCTGGTCGCCGACCTCGAGGCGGAGACGAAACTGCACGCGCTCAGCGCGAGGGACGCGTCCGCGGCGGCGGAGGCGGCGCGCCGCGACGCCGCGGCGGCGCAGGAGGAGACGGCGTCTTTGCGCGAGCGGTCGACTGAGCTCGAGCGCGAGGTTGCGGAACGCGACGTGACGCTCGCCGAGCGCGTCGAGGAGTTGAACGCCGCCGCGGCGGAGCTCTCGGAGGTGCGCGGCGCGCTCGAGCGACGAGGCGAGGCGCTCGCTTCGGCGGAGCGCGCGCGCGACGACGCCGACCGCAGAGTGAGAACGCTCGAAGAGGCTGAGCGAGCCTCTCGCTCAGCCTCCTCGCGGAAGAAGACGACGAAGACGAAAACGACGCGGGAAAAAGGCGGCGCGACGAAGACGACGTCGGACGAGAAACCCGTCGACGAGACCCCCGCGTCCGCCGAGACGAGAATTCGGCGCGCGTCGGGCGGCGCGGCGGCGTGGGCGGCGGCGAACGCGGGTTCGTTTTCGGAGACGCTCTCCGACGCGTTTTCGGAGGATGATCCGTCCCTGAATCTGCGCGCGACGCAGGCGGAGGTGGAGGAGCGTCTGCGCGCGGCGCGCGCCACCTGGGAAACCCGCGAGCGCGACTTGCGTCGGCGCGTGCGGCAGCTCGAGGCTGCCGCGGAGGCGTTTGACTTCGCCGGCGCCGCCAAGGGCGACGGCCCGTCGCGCGAGTCGCTCCGCATCCTCGCCGAGCAAGCCGAGAAGGCTCTGCGGCAGCGCGAGGCGGAGCTCGCGGAGGCTCGCGCTTCGGCGAAGCAGGCGCGGCGAGACAAAGCCGAGGCTGTGTCTGCGCTAGAGCGCGAGGCGGCGGAGGCGCGGCGCGCCGCCGAGGCGGCGGAGGCGGAAGCCGCGCGCCTGGCCGAGGCGCGCGAAGCGGAAGCCGCCGTCTGGGCGCAGCTGGAGGCGACGCTGCGCGAGCAAATCGCCGCGTACGAGCGTCAACGAACGGAGCTCACGCGCGAAGAGGACGCGATGAACGCGAAAGACGCGAAAGACGCGAACGACCGCGTGGCTTGGATGCGCGGCGAAATCGGCGGTTCGAGAGCGACGGAGAGCGACGACGTCGCGTCGCTCCGCGCGGAGGTGGAGCGACTCACCGCCGCGCTCCGTATGCGGTCGGACGCGCTCGACGCCGCCGAGGCGGAGACGAGGGGCGACGATGACGTTTCCGGGTCCGCGAAGTCGGGAACCTCCCCGTCCCCGTCCCCTTCGTCCCCGGGGACGGTTTCCGTCCCCGCGTCGCAGGTGGCGGTTGTGGAGCGCGCGATGCTCGCCGCGCGCGGCGAGGCGGCTTCGCTGCGCGCGCGGCTGGAGGCGAAGGAGGCTGAGCTCGCCGACCGCGCGACGCGCGAGAAGGCGCTCGCCGCCGCCGAGGCGGCTCTGCGAGCGCGCGTCGCGGACCTCTCCGCGGAGCTTCGCACGGCGTCGAAAGGGTACGACGAGGAGCTCGCGCGCGTCGGCGCCGAGCTCGCGTCTCTTCAGGCTTCGTTGACGGAGCGCGAAACCTCCGTGGAGGCGATGCAGAGCCGCATGGACTCCGAGGCGCGCTCGGAAACCTCCAAGCGCAACGCGGAAATCTCGGACGCGCGGTCCGAGCTCTCGAAGATGCAGGAGGCGCTGGAGAAGATGGCCCGGGACGTCGCGCGCAAGAAGGACGTCGAGGCGAAGCTGGCGGCGACGCGAGACACTCTGCGCGCGATGGAGACGCGCGCGGAGGGTGCCGAGGCGCGAGTCGCCGCGCTCGAGGCGGAGCGCGCGGCGACTGCGCGAGACGTCGACGAGGCGCGTCGCCGACTCGACGCGGCGCGCGAAGAGACGGCGTTCTTCCGCGCCGAGCTCGAGGAGGCGTCGCGGTTCGTGGGCGTCTCGCCGAAAGAGATTTGGACGCCCGAGGAGGGTTCTTCCTACGCTTCGGCGAAGCTCTCGGCGGTGGCGTCGCGCCTGGAGGCGCGCGTCGCGAGCCGCCGCGAGGACTTGCGAGGCGCCGAGGCGCGGGGCGCCTCCGCGCTCGCCGCCAAGGTCTCCGCGGAGATCGCGGAGCTGGAGGCGTACCTCGAGGCGGTGACTGACGCGCTGACCGACGAGGGCGAGGCGCTGGCGGCGGCGCGCGAGGAGGCGGCGGCGGCCGCGCGCGCCGAGACGGCGGCGCTGGAGGCGCGGCTTCTGGACCTGGAGGATGCGCTGGACGAGAAGTCGGCGGAGGTTGCCAATCTCGAGCGTCTCCGCGCCGACGCGCTCGCTTTGGCGACCGAAGCCGAGGCGCGCGCGCGCGAAGTCGAGGCGAGCGAGGAGGCCTGGGACGTCGCGCGCGGCGACCTGGAGCGCGAGCTCGCCTCCGAGCGCGCGGCGCGCGCGCTCGAGCAGGAACGCGCGCGCGAGGCTTTGTTTGACCTCGAGCGCGAAGTCGACACGTCCAACGCGCGGGTGGACGCGCTCGAGTCGAGCCTCCGCGAGGAGCGCGACGCGCGCGAATCGAAACTCCAGTCGTTACGCGACCACCTCGAGGCGGCGCGGCGCGAGAAAAAAGACGCCGAGACGCGTCTGGCGGACAGGGAGCTGTTTCACAAGCGCGCCTCCGAGACGGACGCCGCCGCCGCCGAGGAGGTGCGCGCGACGCTGCGCGAGCGCCTCGCCGAGACGGAGGCGAGGCGTCTGGCGGACGCGGCGGCGTTTACGAAGGAGGACGCGGCGGCGCGCGCCGAGCGCGACCGCCTCGCGGCGGAGGCGGCGGCGAAGGCTTCCGAGCTGGAAGCCGCCAAGGCGTCTCTCGCGGAGACGGAAGCGGCGGCGGCGCGCCGCGCCGAGGAGCTCTCGGAGGCGCGCGCCGCCGCGGCGGCGCGCGCCGCCGCGCTGGAGGCTGCGCTCCTCGAGCGCGACGGCGCGCGCGCGGAGGCGTCGGCGCTCGCCGCCGCTCTGGCGGAGCGCGAGCGCGCGACGGCGTCTCTCGACCGCGACGCGAAGCGCGCGCGGCGCGACGCCGAGGAGGCGGCGCGCGCTTCTCGGGAAACCGAGCTCGCGCTCGCGAAGGCGGAGTCCGCTCTGGCGGAGGCCACCTCGCGCGCCTCCGCGGACGCCGCGGCGGCGGCGAAGGCGAGCGAGGCGGCGGCCGTGCTCAAGGAGCGCCTGCGCGAGGCGGAGCGTCGCCGCGACGAAGCCGCCGCGTCTGCGGCGGAGGAGCGCGCCGCGCTCGGGGCTGAGACGAAGCGTCTGGAGGAGGCTCTCGCTTCGGCGCTCGCGAAGGCTTCTTTCCGGGCGGAATCGTCTTCTTCCCCTAAAGCAGACGAATCGGCGGAGGTGACCGCCGCGCGGGCTCGCGTCGAGCGTCTGGCGGCGGCGGCGGCGGATGTCGACGCGCGCGTGAACGCGACGAAAGACGCGTCGCTGTCGTCGTCGCTCGCCGCCGAGTCGGCGAAGCACGCGGCGCGCGCGGCTGAGCTGGAGACGCGCCTTTCCGAGGCCAAGGCGAGCGCGGACGCGCTGGAGAAGCATCTCAGCGCCCGCGTCGAGGAGATGCAGGGCACCGTGCGCGCGCTCGAGGCGCGGCTGGCGGAGAAAAGAGACGAGCGCGAAGCCGCGCGTCTGCGCGCGGAGGTTTTGGCTCTGGAGCGCGAGCGCGCCGCGCGCGTGGGCGAGCTCGAGACGCGCGTCGCCGACCTCATGGCGGCGCTGAGGGACGCGCGCCGCGACGCGCGCGCCGCCGAGAAGGCTGCCGGTACGGAAAAGAAGAAGGAATCCGAGGACGCCGAGCGCGCGCTCCGCGAGACGGTCGCCTCGCTCGAGGCGCGCGTCGCCGAGGCGGAGGCGGAGGCGGAGACGGCGACGCGCGCGCTCGCCGAGTCGGCGGTCCTAAAATCGGACGCGGCGCGCGGTCTGGCGGAGGCGCGCGCGGCGAACGACGCCGAGACGGCCGAGCTCGAGGCTCGACTCGCCGAGTTCGAGGAACGCGCGGTGTCGGCGTCCGAACGCGAGACGGGTCTCCGACTGGAGCTCGACGACGCCGCCGCCGAGCTGAGAGTCGCGGCGAAGGCGCGGGACTCGGCGTCTGAGACGGCGCGCGCGCTGGAGCGTCGTCTCGCCGAGACGACGCGAGCGCTGGACGCCGCGGACGCCGCGCTATTGGAAAAGAAGGGCGAGGTGGAAACCCTCGAGGCGTCCCTCGCCGAGTCGGCTGCGGCGCTCGCGGTTTCCGCCGAGGCGCGAGGCGTCAACGCGTCGCTCGTCGCGGCGCTCGAGGCGAAGCTCGCGGACGCGACGGAGACCGCCGCGAACGCCGAGGTGGAGTCGTCCGAGTTGCGCGCGGAACTCTCGCGCCTGCGCGGCGCGCTGGACGACGCCGAGGCGGCGGCGGCGGCGGCGACCGCCGCGACGGCCGAGACGAAAGCCGAACACGCCGAGACGCGGGAGATGTACGAGGTTTCTTTGGCGAATTTAGCGAGCGAGAAGGAGGCTTTGCGCGAGCGATTCGACGAAGCCGTGCGCGACGCCGCCGTCTCCGGCGAGACGTACGCGAACGAGCTCATCGCGATGAGCGAGCGCGTCTCCGCGCAGAAGCAGAGAGCCGACGCGTTCGCCGCCGATTTGGCGTTGGCGCGAGACGCGCTACGCATCGCCGAGACGAAAACCGCCGACGCCGACGCCGACGCCGCCGGGCTCGACGCGGCGGTCGCCGACCTCGAGGCGCGAGCCGAGCGCGAGCGCGCGGCGCGCGCCGTCGCGGAGGCGAACGTCGCCAGGCTCGAGGAGGCGCTTCGCGTCTCGGAGGAGGAACGGAAGGCGAGCGAAGCCGAGCGCGCGAACGCCGACGACGACGACGACGCCGAGGAGGTTGAGATCGCGTCGTTGCGTCTCCGGCTGGCCGAGCTCGAGGCTTCGTACGACGCCGCCGTGCGCGACACGCGCGGCGTCGAGCGCGACTTGCGCGCGCAGCTCGCGGCGGCCCAGGCGGCTGCCGCGCGCGGCGCGACGCTGGAGGCGACCAAAGCCGCGCTCGAGGCGCGCCTGGCGGACGCCGAAGCGACGCTTCGAGCCGAACGCGAGCGCGCCGCCGCCGAGGCTGCGGAGTCGTCGCGTCGCGCGGCGGAGTCCGTCGCCGCGCTCGAGACGCAGCTCGCGGCGCTTCGCGCGTCTCTCGCGGCGCGCGACGAGGCGCTCGCCGAGGCGGAAACCGCCGCGGAGGCGCTTCGCGTCGCCAACGAGGACCTCGAAACGAGGCTCGTCGAAGTTTCTTCCGTCAAAAGCGACGCGCTTTTGTCGCGCCGATCGTCGCGAGATGAGAAGGACGACGCGACGCGAGCCTTGGCGGCGTTGCGCCGAGACGTCGCCGACGCCGAGGCGCGTCTGGCCGAGCGCGACGCCGCGCTTTTAGCGGCGGAGAAAGAGACGGCGCGTTTGAACGAGCGCGCGCTGGAGGCTGAGGCGGAGGCGGAGACGCTGCGCGAGAAGCTCGTCTCCAGGGAACAGATGGCGGAGATACGAGACGCCCTGCCGAACGAGACGGGAACGAAAACGAAAACGCCTCTCGATGATTCTTCTTCTTCTTCTTCTTCTTCTTCTTCTTCTTCGGGAGACGACGGGGAAGAAAAAGAAACCGAACGAAGCATCCAAAAAGAAAAAGAAAAAGGAAAAGGCTCGCTTCCGGACCTGGTCGCCGCCGAGCTCGAGCGTCGTCTGGAGGAGCTTCGCGTCGTCGCCGACGCGCGCGCCGCGGAGATTGAGTCGTTGACGTCTCAGGTTTCCGAGTTACGCGCGCAGGTTGAGGCTCGTCGCGAGGCGGAGACGTTAAGACGGGACGCGGAGAGACAGGCGGCGTCGCTTCGTGAGGAAGTGGAGGCGCTGCGCGAACGCGCGGCGGATCTCGAGACGGCGCTCGCGACGCGCGACGCGCTCGTCGCGTCGCTCGAGGCGTCGAACGCGAAAGCCGCCGGCGAAAAAGAAAAAGAAAACGAAAAAGAAAAGAGCGGCGTTTCCGTGGCCTCGCCCTGGACGACTCTGTTCGGCGGCGACGCCGCCGCCGCCGCGGCGGCGGCCGCGAACGCGTCCGGAAGTCTCTCTTTGTTGGGTTCGGTTCCGTCGCGCTTCTCGGACCCGGCGGCGGACGCGGCGACGCTGGAGGCGTCGGTGCAGGCGGCGCGCCTTTCGATCCTATTGCGCCAGCGCGAGCGCGCGCTGGCGGCGCTTCGGCGCGCCGAGGCGGAGGGCGCCGCGATGGCTCCCGCGCTGGAGGCGTACCGCGTCGAGATCAAAGAGCTGGAGACGGAGGCGAACCGCGTGCGCTCTGAGCTCGCCGCGCGCGACGACGCCGCCGCCGAGCTGCGCGGCCGCCTCGACGTCGAGCTCAACATCCTGCGCCGCGAATCGGCCAAGATGCGGCGAACGCTCTCGGCGTCGGCGGACGTCGACGAGGCGCTCAAGGCGCGTCGCGACGGAACGGATGGAAAAACACAAACCGGTGGTCCCACCGACGGTCAGAACGACTTAGCGGACTTGTCCCTGTCCGCGCTGGAGGATAAGCTGTCGCTGGCGCAGATCAAGTCCGAGGTGGCGTTCGACGCGCTCGGCTCGACGCTCGGGTCCGCCAAGGAGGACGGCAAGGGTGGTGGGGACGGCGCGGGCGCAGCGCGAGCAAAGGGCGACCCCGCCGGCCTCTCCGTGCGGCTGATCGACGTTCAGTTTTCGATTCCGTTCGAGACGCGCGTCGGGCAGGACCTGTACGTGGTGGGGACGTGGTGCGACTGGGACGTGAACGCTGGTCTGGCGCTGGAGTACGTCGAGGGGGGGAAGTGGGTCGGCACCATGCCGCTGCACCCCGGGTACAACTACGAGTACAAGTACGTGGTCCTCGACCGCCGGGACGGGCGACGCGTCGGCGAGCCGGTTGGTTTTTTCCCCGAGTGGGGCTTCGCGGAGCCGTCGCTGGTGGCGAGCCCAAAGCGGTTAGTTTCGGGGGACTCGTCCGCGTACGCTGCCGTGTGGCAGAAGGGCAACAACAAAGCTTTGGCGCTGGATAACATCAGCACCAAGGGCCTGGACCACATCGAGGCGCGGGACGAGTGGGTTCCCGACCCGAAGAACTCGCCCATCCAGCTGGTGGGGTTCGACGGCGAGGTGAAGGAGATCGTCGGGTCGACGCGCCTGCTCATGGAGTGCGTCAACCGCGCGGACGAGTACCTCGAGGAGGTCAGGGCGCAGATGGAGGAGATGTACGACATCGCCGCCGCCGCGGTCAGGAAGCGCAGGGCGGTGGACGAGGACGAAGACGACGACGACGACGACGGGCTCATCATCGCGTGACGCCGAAAAACGAGCCTGAGCCTTCGTTTCGCGCGGGGTAATTCCGCGCGCATCGGTAGACGAACGTAAAACTAGACTATGAACGAAAAAAAAGGTGTATCGCATCACAGAGCGGGTCGATATTTGCGACCGCGAAGACGCTTTTTGATGCGCCTAAAACCTAAACCTTCCATCGTCGTTCGAAGCCTCCGTCTCGGCTTCATCCGCCGACGCCGCGGCGGCGCCGTACGTCGCGGCGCCCGTTCTTCTCTGCGCGTCTCGCCCCGGCTTGGAGAGCGTGGCGAGGATGCCGTTCCATATCACGCCCATCACCGCCACGTACACCGCCTGGTCCTCCACCGGGACGTACGCGAACTGCACCGCCTGCGCGGGCAGCCAGAACGTGAGGTTGGCGCGCATCAGCTCGGGAAGCCGCGCGTGCAGCGTCTGCAGACTCGTCGCGACGTCCGTCCGCTCCGAAACGCCCGTGAAGAGGAAGTACGCCGGCCAATACAAAAGCGGGATCACGACTAATTGATTCACGAGAAGCGGCGCGACGCTCGAACCGAGCGACTCGAGAGCGGCGCTCGAACCGATTCCCGGGGTCAAATACCCGGTCCAGTCGTACGAGTTCAGAACGTTGAACCAGTGCGGCTGCCACAAACCGGTGTAGCACGCCGAAAAAATCACAGTCTTGGCGACGTCGTACGCGACGGCGGCGTCTGAGTTTTTTTCATCCTCCGCGTTTTTTTCGTCGTCGCCTTTGATTCTCCCTTCCCTCCGTCTTCGCCGCGCCGCAATCTTGGTCTTGGCTTTGGCGATGCCCCTGCTCCCCACCGCCCCCACGAGCGCGAGGCCGGAGATGGTCCCCGCGCGCGCGAGCTCCGCCTCGGCGCCGCTCACGATTTGGCGCGGGCGGTCGTCGACGACGACAAAGCCAAACTTTTGCAGGGCGTTGGCGATAGATCGCCGGCGCTGCTCGAGCCTCAGCCGCGCGAGCTCGCTCTCCATGGTGCGCTCCGCGAGCTGCCCCGCGGTCTCGGCGACCAGCGCACCCGCGACGGTGGCCAGGAACAGGCGCCGGGGGGATGTGGCGGGATTCACCGCGTCGGGGACGCGAGGCCACACCGAGTACGGGCCCAGCGGGGCTGGGTCGTCGCGCGCGGAAAGCTTTTCGCCCGGGGACGACGACGCGACGTCGTCCCCGGGGACGCGCGTCCCGGGGAAACCGTCCGCCTCGTCCGTGGACACCTCCTCCTCGCGCGTGCGCGTCACGGTGGTCGCGGAGGAGGCACGCGCCGCGACCGATCGAGCGCGCCCGGCGCGCGTTCCCGCCACGACGCGGCCGTCGTCTCGCCGCGTCGGAACGATGACGTCACGCGCGCGTCCCGAAGTCGACGCGTTTCTGCACGCGGACGTTCCCGCGCGAGTCCACACGCGCCCGATCCCCGAAACCGGTCCCGCGCCCAGCGTCGCCATCGCCGACATCGCGTCTCCTCCCCGCGTCTCCCCGCGCAGCCACCGGTCTCCGCCGAGAGCCCGTGCGCGTCGCGACCGGAAAAGTGCCGATACACGTGGAAATCTTCCGGGATGCCGAATCGTTCGATTGCGTTCGATTGCGACGGTTCAGCCAAGTGGCGGGAGCGTCCTTCTTTGGATAACAGCGCCCCTCTTTGAGCAAAAGAATTTGACAGGCTGTCAGTCACGAAAAAGCGTCGCAGAAGCGCCCCGAAATTTAGCTCAGGGGTGCCGAGGAAAGAGCAGAAACACATTGGCGGAAGGTCCGCCGGGACGCCCCGGTCGGCACACGACGCCGCGCTCACGCACGGTCGCCGCTCGCCCACGCTCGAGGTCGTCAGTCGACCGTCGGCGAACGCCTCCCCGAGCCGCTACCGCGCCGCGTTCCGCACGCAGCGCCGCTCTCCCCGCTCAACAGCGCAGAGGGCCTTCCGGAAGGGGAAGAAACCTTTTCTTTCGTCCCGCCATGTCCGCCTCGTCGATGACCGCCAGCGCGGCTGTCGTCCCCGCGGCGGCGCGCCTTCCCCGCGCGGGGAAGCGCGCCGCCGCGGCCGGCCGCAAGACCGTGCGCGTCAACGCGTCGGTCGCCGCGCCCCCCGCGGGGAAGGTACGCGCGCGTCCCGGGGTCTCGTTCGCGTCCTATCCACATTTAACCTCCGGAACCTTCGCTGACGGATCGCGCTCTGTCCGTTTCCCCGATCGTCCTCGAACACTCCCACGCCCCCGAAACGCAGATCCGCTTCGACGAGACCGCCAAGGTGGACTTCGGCGGCCACGACCGCATCGAGACGCACGGCACCGTGCACATGCTCGGCGTGGAGTACGCCGACGGCACGCGCACGGTGACCCTGACGCAGAGCGAGCTCCTGCCGCAAGGCGGCAATCTGGAGTTGCACTGGGCGTGTGTCTTCGAGGGGAGCGACGAGTGGTGCCTCCCCCCCGACGGCGCCGTGCTTCCCGGCGGCACCGCCGACTCCGGGGACGGCAAGGCCAGCCGCACGCCCTTCGGCGGGGACGGCAAGCTGGTTTTGAGCTTTCCCCCCGGCGTCGGCGAGGACATCGAACGCGTGGTGGGCATCATCGTGCGCAACAACGCGGATTGGCTCCACGCGGACGTCGGCGACCTCGCCGTGCCGCTCAAGACGCCCTCCTCCTCGGGAGTTTTGAAGGCGCTCTCCGTGGCGGAGAAGCCCGGGTCTGGGTCTCTGTTCGAGCGGTTCTGCCGCATCAACGACAAGCTCTCCGAGTCGCAGCAGGCGGGCCCGGCGGGCGCGGCGGCGATTTTCGCCACGCTGCGCCTCTCGGCGATCCGGCAGCTCCCCTGGTACGCGGGCGGCAACTACCAGGGCAAGGACATGGCGCACATGCAGGAGGTGGTGGCGAGGCGCGTGGCGCTCGCGTCTAAGACCGCGGAAGACGGCATGGCGCGCCAGTTTTACCGCGCCGCGCTCGCGACGCTCCCGCGCGGCGGCGGGAACGGCGACGACATCCGCCTCGGCATCCTGCAGCTGATGCGCGAGAACGGCATCAAGGAGGGCCACCGCCCCGGCATCGAGGACCCCTTCATCGCGCAGTGGCACCAGAAGCTGCACAGCAACACCACCGTGGACGACATCTACATCTGCGAGGCGTACCTGCACTTCCTGCACACCGGCAACTGGGACGATTTCTGGACGCACCTCTACGACAACCACGGTTTGACGCGCGAAGATTTGGCGTCCATGAAAGCCGGATGGCGCACGGAGGGCATCTTGGGACCGGGGAACCACCTGCCGCAGCTCATCAACCCGATGAAGCACTTCTACTGGATCCTGCGCATCACGCACGGCGGCGGGAACATGGACAGCGCCATGGACTTCGCGCGCGGGAACATGCCCGAGGACGTGCAGTACGAGATTGAGGACATGCTCGCGAACCGCGACGAGCCGTGGGTGCCGAACAAAATCGTCGAGCTCAGAGAGCGTCTCTCCGGGACGTGGCGCTACGGCGACGACTGCAACCGCGACGTTGTTTTGCTCGACATCGCCATGGAGAAGTTCTTCCGGAACAAAGTCGAGGGTCTGTCCGTGGCGGGCATGACCCCCGACGAGCGACTCGGGCAGCTCGAGTACACCATCCGCAACGTGATGGTCGGCCAGGATTTCGACCGCATGGGCGCGGCTTTTGAGTTTTTCCGCAAGGCGAACGGCGACTGCGGTTTACAGCGCTGGGGCCCGGAGTGGTCCAAGGTGATGGACGCCGCGCTGGAGGGCATCTCGCTCGCGATGGAGTACCACATGGACCAGATGTGCGAGCTCTCGCAGTACCCCGCGGACGTCATCGGGCTGCAGGCGGAGTGCGACGAGCAGTACATCCTCAACTTCGGCGAAGAGGTTGTGCGCGGGCACTCCATGTTCGCCGTCTCCAAGATGCTGGGCGAGACGCGCCCCACCGTGCGCCAGGCTGCCGGGCGCTCGCCCTGGGACATCGCCGCCGCGGGCAAGCCCGAGATTTCTCTGCACGCGGGGAAAATCACGGTGGTTTCCCTGGAGGACATCCAGGGCATGGACTACAGCGCCGACCCCATCGTCGTCCTGAGCGCGCGCCTGGGCGGCCTCGAGGACATCCCCCCGGGAGTCACCGCCGTGCTCACGGCGTCGCCGGTGGATCTGCTGTCGCACATCGCCATCCGCGCGCGCCAGACGGGCGTTCTGCTCGCGGCGATGCCCGACCCCGGCGGCTGGGCCGACCTCATGACCAAGTCCGGCGAGGGCGTCAAGATCGACGTCGTCGGCGAGGAGCTGGTGGTGTCGGCGTCGGAGCTGGGCGTCGCCGCCGCCGCCTCCGTCGCGGGCCCCCCCACCGGCCAATACATCGAGGGTCTGACTTTGACCCCCAAGGCGGACTGCGCCGAGTGGGTGGTGGGCCCGGAGAAGTACGCCGAGGGCATCGTCGGGGGCAAGTCTCAATCCCTCTCCAAACTCGGCTTCAGCACCACGCTGAGCACGTTCGGCTTGATGTCCGAGACGATGAAGGTTGGCGAACTGAAAGTGCCCTCGTCCAGCGCGCTTCCGTTCAACGCCTTTGAGCGCGCGCTTTTGGCGGACGAGGCCACGCTGGAGAAGGTGGCGCTCGCCGCCGCGGCCGTGTCCGCGGCGGACGACTCCGGCGACGCCAACCTGCGCCGCGACGCGCTCGAGGTGTTAAGGGACGTGGTCAAGTTCCAGCTGAAGATGCCGGCGGACCTCGCCGCGCCTCTCGCCATGGCTGCCGCGTCGTACGGGAACTCGTGCGGCGCGGAGGAGATCTACGCCGCCGTCAAGAAGGTGTGGGCCTCTAAGTGGAACGAGCGCGCGTACCTGTCTCGCAAAGCGTGCGGCGTGGACGAGGAGGAGCTTCACATGGCGACTTTGCTCATGGAGGTTGTTCCCGCGGAGTTTGCGTTCGTGTTGCACACCGCTAATCCGCTCAACGGCGACCAAACCGAAGTTTTCGGCGAGATTTGCGTCGGCCTAGGCGAGGCGCTCGTCGGGAACGAGCCCGGATCGGCGCTGAGCTTCACCGCGAAGAAAGCGCCCGGGTTCCCGTCCACGGTGCGCAACTTACCCAGCAAGATGGTGTCGCACCATCCCCCGAAAGACAATCCCACCATCATCGCCCGGTCGGACTCCAACGGCGAGGACCTCGAGGGCTTCGCGGGCGCGGGTTTGTACGACTCGGTCACGGTGGCGCCCACCGAGACGAAAATCGTCAACTACACGGAGAACTGGCTCGTCTGGGACGCGGACCGGCGGACCGCGCTCATGGCGAAACTCGCCGAGCTCGCCGTCGCGATCGAGGTGGAGATGAAGGCGCCGCAGGACATCGAGGGGTGCGTCGTCGGGGACGACATCTACGTGCTGCAGAGCCGCAACCAGGTGCTGTGACTTGGAACGCGGAAAGAGGCGCGAAATGAAACGGCGAGAATCGACGCGCGACGCGACTGTTTGCGCGCGATTCCGTAAGAATTAGAAGAGTTGCAACTCGTGTTTTTGATAAGGACGACATACCCATGCATTGACGATGAAAACGCGAATACGTCGTCGTTCGTGTCAGACTACCGTAACGTACAAGTATCTCCTACCGTGATAAAACACGTAAAGCGTCTCCGGTGGCGCGTTTGTCGCGACGAGGACATCCGCGGCTCACATTTTCTTCTTCAGTTTGGCCGCCACCGCGGCGGCTTCGGCGTTTGACTTGGCCAGCGCTCTTTTCGCTTTGAAGTGCTTCACGAAGTACGGTACGGACCGCGAGAGGTGCACGTACTCCCTCCCCGCGATGAGCGAGAACCACGCCGCACCGAGCCCCGTGACCCAGGGCGTGCCCTGTAAACGCGGGAACCCCGCGAACCACACGAACATGGCGGCGCCGATTACGTTGCTCAGCGGCATGCACGTCGCGTACAAACACTCCGCGTAGTGCTTCACCTTAGCAGGCACGGTCTTACCGCTGTCCTTCCCCGCTAACAGCACGATGTTGTACGAGAAGTTCCCCAGCTCCAGCACCGTGCCCCCCACGACGAACGCACCGATACCGGCGGGGATGGCGAAGAACGCGGTGATGCCGAAGAGGCATATCAGGTGGTGCGCGAAGAACAGGACGTCCGTGCGGAAGATCCACATATCCTTGATCATGTACCCGAAGAGCGCGTACAGGTACACGCGCTCGATGCGTTTCTTCTCCCCCATCGGGTCCACGTTGATCGAGCCGCGCGCGGTGGTCCAGCCCTCCTTCATCCACTGCGGGTCGAAGTTCCAGCGCGACCACGCCGCGTACGCCGCGGGCGCGAACACCAGCGCCTGGAAAATCATCGCCACCGCGTAGATGTACAGCGGCGTGCCCGCCACCAGTCGCCGCGCGTCGGGGTTGCGGCGCGCGGCGGTGTTGAACGCGATGGATAGCACCGAGCCCCACACCAGACCCACCGCGTGGGGCTTGATCATCTCCATCGCGGCCTCGAAACCATCCATCGTAAAGGGGGGGTCGTGCGGAGCGCGTGTTCGACTGCTTCGAGGGGTAGGTTTTTGGTGGAAACGCGTGCGGAAACGCTTTCTCGAAATTGCCAAACCGACCGCGGACCGCCCGGTCGCGCGAGTCGCCCGAAGTCGAGGGATAAAAAGAAACTCACTTCTCGACGCGCGCGCACGTCCGACAACATGCCCAACTCCGCCAACGCGCTGAGCGCCTCGCGCGCCGAACGACGCCGCCGTCCGATACGTTCTCGACTGCTCGACCATCCCCAAGGCGCGCGCCGCCGCGTGAGAGCAGGAGGAAGAGAGAGGAGGAAAAGATTCGCCGCCGGTCGAACGCGCCGAAGAGACGACCGCAGAGACGCGATTTCACCACCGCTGGAATACAGACATGAAAGACACGCGCGCGCTTAATACGTGTGCTACACGTTTCTTTTCAGCACTTCTCCCCCCCCGCGGGCAACTCGAGCGGCAAATACCCGTACTGACGAAACGATCCGTCCCCCAGCTCCGGCGTGAAGAGCACGCCGCGGAACTCGCCGCCGTACCCGCTGAGAAACGCGTCGCCCGAGTCAGAATTGTACTTCAGAAACACCGGACCTTCCGGAGGGGGCTGCTCCACGCCGTCGATGTCCATCCCGTGCAGCTTACCCCTCGGCAAACCGAGGTCCGTGACCCAGGCCTTGAGCGCCGCCAGCCCCCCCGCCGCGTCCGGCGCGCAGATGCCCAGCATCACCCGCGACGACGACGCCGCCAGAGCGCGAACCGACTGCCGCATCGGCGGATGCGTGCACTGCGGCGAGCCCTCCGGCGACGACGCATCGGGAAGCTCGCCTCGCCGCTGGTCCCGGTCGAACCGCGTGAGCAACCGGTCGGCGTCCGCCTTGGTCGGCAAGGAGGCCGCGTCCGTCGAGGGCGCGCGGAAGCCCGCGACCGACGCCGCCGCCGGCGCGGCGGCGGACGCGAAGGGGTTGGACGCGGTCGCCGCTCCGAGCCCGCCGGCGCCGCCGAAAGGACCGCTCGACGCCTTACCGCCGATCGCGTCCAGCGCCTTGAACGCGTCCGCGTTGGTGAACTTCGCCGGCGCGCTGTCCTTGTCCTCCGGGGCGTCTTTCGTGGAGGCGCGCGGGGCGAGCGGGACACCGCGGGAGACGCGGAGGCGTCGCCAGCGTCGCCGGGACGCCGAACCGACTCTCGACGGCGAGACCGAGACGACGACGCTCGTGGACATGATCGAGGACATGTCGTTCGACGCGCTTCGACTGCTTCGCCGCTCGTGTACGCCTACGCGTCCTGCCGTCCCTCTTGCCGCTCGAGCGCCTTCTTCGCCGCGTCGCAACACCGGTTGTACCTGTCGATGTCCGGTTGGCACTTCCCGTGATCGAGCACGCTCGTCGAGACTTTCGACTTGGTCAGAGGGATCTTCGATATGCACACCTGGATCTCACACGCCAAGCGCTTGCACTTGACCTCGCAGATGTCGGCGCCCTCGCGTGGTTTCTTGCGGCCTTTCTGGTACACGAACGACGCGGGCATCTATGGGCCGCGAAGTGGCGGAGCCGCGATCGCGCGGGGCTTATCGACAGATTTTTGCCGAGAGACGGTGTCAGTGTGTGGGCACGTCATGCGTCCACTTCGCGCGGAAGTTGATTTTTCAGCGCTCCGCTTTCCCCCGCTCCACTCCGCGCGCGCCCGGAGCGCGCGGTGGCGCCCGCGATGGCGGAGCTCGACGATCTGTCGCCCGAGGCGTTCGACGCGTCCCGCGGCTTCGACGACGCCGAGCTCGAGACGTGCCTGAAAGTCCTGCGCGCGCTGGGCGGCGGAGGCGATGCCGACGCGAACCACCAGCCCGCCGCCGCCGCCGACGCGGACGGCACGGGACCGGACGCCCCCTCCGGCGTCCACGCTTCGTTCCACCACAGGCGGCACAAGCCTCTGCGCGTGGCGCTGCAGCCTCTGCTTGTCGAGCTCCGCGGTCAGCTCGGGCACTACGGCAAGGACCCCAAGGCGTTCCGCGCGACGAAGCAGTCGAAAAGAGACTTGAACCGCAGGAAGATGCAGGAGAAGGCTTTGGATCGCGAGTCACAAAACAAAACGCGCATGCGCGCCGAGAGGCTGGCCCGTCTGAATCAGCTCATGCTTCAGAACGACGAGGCGGTGACAGACGCGCCACTGTGTTCTCTGCCGACGACGACGAAGACGACCGGCGAAGAAGAAGAAAAAGAGGAAAACGGAGACTGTTCTGGCGCGCGCGCGCCGCGCATTCCGTCGGTTCCCGACGGGTGCTCGGGCGCGTCGGCGGCTTTTGTCCGACGTCCCTCCGCGGGCGGCGAATCGAATATATATTCCGAGCCTGAGTCCACGGACGGGACTCCGCCGACTGTTTTACACCAGCCGAGGCAGTGCTACGCGTGCAAACGGCGGTACCGAACGTTACACCACTTCTACGGCTCGCTGTGCCCCGAGTGCGCGTCTCTGAACTGGGCGAAGAGGACGCAAACCGCAAACTTAAAAGGAAGAGTCGCGCTCGTGACGGGCGCGCGCGTGAAAATCGGATACCGCATCGCGCTTAAGCTCCTTCGGTGCGGCGCGGCGGTGGTGGCGACGACACGGTTCCCGGTGGACTGCGCGCGGCGGTTCATGCTCGAGCCTGACGCGGGTGAGTGGCGCGAGCGCCTGACCGTGGTGGCCATGGACCTGCGGGACCTGCCCGGCTTGGAGAGGCTGTGCGCGCGCCTGGCGGCGACGCTGCCGAGGCTGGACGCGATCGTCAACAACGCCTGCCAGACGGTGCGCCGGCCGCCGGCGTACTACCGGCACCTGCTGCGCGCGGAGGCTGAGGGCGCGAGGGCGTACTTACGCGGGGGGGAAGCGGGGGACACGGAGACGCCTGTGGGCGACGACGCGTTCGCGGCGATGGGAACGAGCGCTCTGCTGGCGGGCGTCGCCGACGCGGAACGCGCGGAACCGCGAACCGCGAGCGGACACCCGCTCGCCGGCGCCGAGAACGACGGCGAGAGCGCGTTGACGTCCGCGTCGCGTTCTTCTCGTTCTTCTCGCGAGACCGAAGCGGCACTTCGGTTCGCCGGGTGGGCGGCGCCGAGCGCCGCGGCGAGCCAGCTCGCGGTGTTGCCTTCCGACGTCGAGACGTCCGACCCCGCGGCGGCGAACGCTCTGTTCCCGCGAGGCGCGCTGGACGTGAACGAGCAGCAGATTGATTTGCGCGCGAAGACGAGCTGGACCACGAAGCTGGGCGAGGTGGAGACGCCGGAGTTACTCGAAGTGCTGGCGGTGAACGCGGCGGCGCCGTTCGTGCTCAACGGGAAACTGCGGGCGCTGATGGTGGAGACGGCGACGAGAAAAGGCGCGCCGGCGGAGGCGGAGGAAGACGACCGAAATCGTTCCCCCAACCGAGCGTTCATCGTGAACGTGAGCGCGATGGAGGGTAAGTTCTACCGGTACAAGACCCCCAACCACCCGCACACGAACATGGCGAAAGCCGCGTTGAACATGATGACGGCGACGTCGGCGGCGGATTACGCGAACGATAACGTCTACATGAACGCCGTGGACACCGGCTGGATCAACGACGAGAACCCGATGCACGTCGCCGCGCGCATCGCGAAGGAACACGAGTTCCAGACCCCGATCGACGAGGAGGACGCCGCCGCGCGGTGCGTCGCGCCCATCCTGGAAGGCGTGCGCGACGCGGCGGAACCGCCGTTCGGGAAGTTCTTCAAAGATTATGCCGAGAGCGAGTGGTGAGCGCCGACATGTAACTATGGAGTCGTCTACGTGTCGTTTAGTCTCTCGCCTTGTCGTCGCGTTTTCGCGTGGTATTACAAAATACGAAAAATAGAAAGAATGGACGGCGTCTCACCTCGCGCGCGCGGCGGTTTCCGTCGCGGCGTCGCTCTCCCCCCCGAAGTCCGCCGCGCACGTGTCCGACCACGCGCACCCGTCCCCGTCGTCCCCCGACGCCCCGCTTTCGCCATCCATGGAGTCCCGCGAGGGCAGGAACTCCTTGTCGAAGCGCATCTCCACCCCCGAGACCTCCGCGCTGAACTCTTTCTCGAGCTGCTCCTGCATCTGCAGCCCCGGTCGTTCCGCCTCGGCGTTGAGCGGCACCTGCAGCGCCTTCTCGGCGTCGCGGTTCACCGCCGCGGAGAGGATGGTGACCCAGATCACCTCCACGCAGTCCACCCACAGCAGCTTAAAGTCTTGCGGGATGATGGGCGAGAACGTGAGCATGTGCACGAACGGCCAAAACTTCCACCCCGCGCTGATGGCGTTCCACCAGGTGGCTTGGATCTCATCCTTCACCCGCGCCGGCGACATACCCTGCAGCGACATGATGCACGTGGTGTACGCGCTGTTCAGGAACAGACTCCACGCGGTCTGGTCCGCGAACACCTTCAGAGGCGTGGTCCACCACTCGTTGTTAAAGGACAAGTTCTGTTCCGTCCACAGGAGCCAGTAGTGACACAGAGGGCCGTGGATTAAAAAGCCGGCGATCCCCGAGCGCAGCGACCGCCGCAGATCCACCGTCGCGATGGTCTTGCCCTGCGACAGCTGGCAGGTGAAATCCCCGAGCGTGTACGCCACCCCCGAGGTGCACGCCTTGGTGGGCACGGGGTTGTCGAAGACGCTCTGCTGGTACGCCGCCAGATTGTCCGCGGGGATGTTCCGCAAAATCTCCCACCAGGTCCAGCCCGTGCGGATGTCGGCGTCCACCTCGATCACCTGGAACACCGTCCCGAAGGAAACCGAGCCGACGATGATCACGTTCATCAGCGCGTTGAGCTCGATGCTGTTATCGTCCACGAAGCGCAGGAGCTTGGCCTGTGTTTCGTGTTTCGTTTGGAGGGACGGGGGAGGGTCAGCGACGACGTCGTTTAAAAGACGTCGAGAAAAAAGCGCGACGACCACATCGCGTGTTCCCCGGGTCATCTCGAGAGGATCGTCTCCTCTCGGGGTGGCGTGATGCGCGTTCGTTCGTACCTTCACGGAGTCGTCCTCGGGCATGGGCGCCGCCACGGATCCGCTCACTTCGGTCACCGTGACCTCCTCCGTGGTCACCTGCGCGCGCGCCTTGACCTCGCGCGGCTTCCGGTCCGACGCGGTCGCCATCGCGCCGAGCTCCAGACGGCGACGGACCGACGTGGCTCGGCGGGGGGACGCGAGCCGCACCGGCGACGTCACCGCGGGGGACCGGCGCGCGCGGGTCGCCCCGAGGGGCGATCCCGCGACCGCCGTCACCCCGGACGTCGCGAGCGTCGCGGCGAACATCTCGCGCGTCTCGTGCGCGTGCGAGTGCCGAGGCGCGCTCGGGTACCCGCAACAACCCGATTACATGTGGTGTCTTTCGCGCGAAGACCACGTTTTCGCGCTGTGATTGGCCAGCTCGCACGCACGTGTGGCTCTTGGAGGGACCAAGCGAATAGATTTTTCTGTGAACGGTTTAGTCATTGATTTTGGCCGCCGCGGTTCTGGAGTCACAAACAGGGTGTTTTTTTTCCGGATGCGCTTTTTGCCGCGAAAGGAGCGCTTGACCGTGACGGAAGCGACCTTTTTTCCGCGAAAGGAAGAGCTTGACCGTGACGAGCGCGCTTTTCACCGCACTCGGAAAAGAGAACTTCATCCGTCGATTCGTAATACATAAGTCTGTCTGCAAACGGCGTTTCTCACCCTCCTCAAGCCTCGTCTTCAGCCGGGGCCTCCTCTTCCGTCTCGGCTGGCGTTTCTTCCGCCACCGGCGCGTCTCCCATGTCCTGTACCACGACGTTTTCCCACCCCGCGCTCCCCGCGGTTTTCCGGAAGTACTCGTGCTCCGTGGAGTAGCAATGCGCCGCGCTCGCGGGGCCGTGCGGGTCGACGTACCCCTCGGTTTCCACCTCCATGGATTTTGGGATCCCGAAGATGGTCATCTTCTCGCCGCACACGTCGGGGTGCCGCATCACCGAAATGGCGCAGTACGCGCTGCTTCCGTACATCGGCACGCCTAACCCGTTTTCGTTCGCGAAGTCACGAAGCGTGTCGTGCACGTCCGGCTTCCCGTCGTACGGAGGGTAGTACTCCGCATCCATCTGCGGAAGAAGCTCGGCGTTCTCGTGCGCGTCCAGGAACCCGTCCACCCCGCCGGTTTCCCACGTCACGATCACCCGCCTGCACGTCGGGTGTTCCGAGTCGATGCACGACCCTCCTCTCTGTTGAATCGCGTCCACTTGATACGCGTTCACGACTCGAATGTCGTCCTTCGTTCCCCAATCCTCGGCGGGCGCGTCCGAAGGTTCGTGCACGTTGAAACGCACCACGCAGTCGTGCTCGTCGATCGCGGGACCGAAGCCTTTCCCGGTGAGCTTGTCCGACGGGATCACCACGGCGCACGAGTTGCACTTGGTGGCGTCGTTGTGAAGGGCAGCCGAGCGGTCTTCCCACGAGCCGAGCTGCTTCGAGCTGCTCCGGTACGCCTCGAACGCCGCCTTGGCGCCAATCGTGACGGCGAACGCACCGACGACGCCCAGGGAAAGCGCGGTGAGCCGCGACACGCCGTTGGGTTTACGCCGCGTCTGCAATAACGCGTCGCTCTCGGAGGAAGCCATCGCGACCGGCGAACGCGCGCCCACGTGGAGACCGGCGTGTCGTGCGCGAAGGAGTCGAGCGCGGGTCGTTAGAAATCGGTCGACACATCGTCGTAGTACAACTTGTACATAAAAGTGGTCGTCACGTTTTATCGAGGCGCTCAGACGGTCGTTTGACGGTTCAAAACGTCGCGCTGATCGTCATCAAAAAAGCGCGCGAACGTCGGTGACCCGCGACGGTTTCACTTCGCCCTCCTTCTCGTTCAACGCTTCGTACGGCGGCGCCCATCGCACGTACTTGCGCAAGGGCGCGCACCGGAACGCGGGACATCGCGCCAGAGTCTCGCCCCAAGCAAAGGCGTTCGCGCCGCCCTCCTTCGCGGGCCAAGAAAAGACGCGCGCGGTCTTACCGCGTCCGCGCGTCTCGGTTTCGGGATCTTCGTCTTTTTCGGACTGCGCACCGGTGAAGAGCCCCGCGCGACGGTATCGGTCCACCTCGCGGAACACCATCAGGGTCTGCGCCACCGCCAAACAAGGCAAGTGCGTGTTTTTCGCGAGCGAGACGTGCCCCGCGAGGGGCAAACGCGCCGTCACGAATTTCACGAAGACCTCGTCGCGTCTGTCCGAAGACGCAGAAGACGCGTCAAACGTTTGTCGCAACGATAAAAACCGCCTCCGCGCGACGTCCGGTTTCGGCGCGTGGTCCACGACGCCCCCGATCACGAACACGTCACCGGGCTCGATTTGTTCGAGGACCTCATCCGCGTCCGCGGAGAGGTACACCACACGCTTCTTCACACGCTCCGGCATCTTAGGAGTCACGGCGTTTCGTTTTGGCGGTTCAGACGTTTCAGAAGCGGTCGTTGGTTTTTCACCCAAACAAACGCTCCGCGAAGCGTGAAACGCGTCGGTGAAAAACGCGTCGGCGCGAAACAAAGGCGCGCCCCACGCGCGCCACGGGAGCGCGCGCCAATCCACTTTTTTTCGTTCGGGGCGCGTTCGGGGCGCACGTCTCGATTCAGACGGCACGCCTGGACTGTTTTGAGGAAGAGGAACACCGAGAGAACCCTCCCGAATGGCCCCCGCACCCGCCCCGGAGGAATCCGCCGGCCGGCCCTCGCGCTCGTTTTCGTCTGTACTGATTTTTTTGTCGAAATCGTCGTCGTCGTCGCGCGCGGTGGACGAGTCCTCTCGGTTTCGCGTCGGATGATGCGCTTCGTCGTCGGCGACGACGGCCATTCTGAACGGGATCCGCGCGCGTCTGTTCGCGGCGACGCACATGGTGACCTGCCTGCTCAGCGCGCCGCGCTCGCCCTCGGTCATCGTGTCGTCGTACGCCATGTCGAAGACCAGCCAGCAGTCGTCGACGGATACATCGTCATTCGGAGACCCGGAGACGACGTCGTCGCCGCGTCGTCTCCGCGTCGCGAAGGTCACGCCCTCCACGCGGAGGGTCGCGACGGTCGAGACCGTCGCCCCCAACGTCAACGTCTTCATCGACGACGTCTCGGAGGCCACGCACGCGCACGCGCGTGTTGACGTGATGTGCGGATTGCCGCAGGAAGGACACACGATATCCTTTGTCACCCGGAAAGCGTTCGCGTCTCCGCACGATCCGTCGGCGTCGCGCGTCTCGGCTCGCCCTGCGGAGGAAAAAGGCCGCGTCTCCGCCGCCGACGACACCGCCGCTCTGACCCGCTCCAGCGCTCCCCAGACCTTAACGATGGTCGCTCCCGGCGCGCACCCCTCGTACGCCGCGGCGTGCGCCTCGGGTGTGAGGCGCGCGGACGTCTCGGCGTCGTCGTGCGCCTCCCCGCGGCGCGTCATGAACGACAGCTGGACGTCCCAGCCGGCCTCGGCGCTCGCGGTGGCGAAGAACATCTTGGCGCCTCGGCGTTTGCGATGCCGCACCACCAGGTTCGAGAGACACACGCGGTCGCCATCCGCGGCGGCCGCCGCGAGCGCGTCCGCGGTGAAGGCGCTCGCGTCCATCGCGAGCGTGTCGAGGCGCGAGCCACGCGCGCGAGCTCGCCCCCGCGCACGACCGCGCCCGCGACGCCGCGCCGCCCGAACTGGTGACTCGGATCCCGGTGGTGCCGTCTCGTTCCGAGAAAGTTCGCCGTGAACGTTTTCCCTCCGGTGCGCTCGCCTCCGCCCGCCGCCACTCCGCGGGGCGCGATGGCGGAGTCGCCCTCAGGGGCGGCGCCTCCCGCGATGCGCGCGTCGCGCGAGGAGACGCGGTTCCTGTTCGTGGCGAACGCGGGCCCGAAGCTGGGGGACACCGAGTCCGCCCTCCGCGACGTGTTCGGCGCGTTCGGGGATGTGGAGGACGTGCGCGTCCCCGACCGCGCCATCGCGCAGTGCCTGGTGACGATGCGCACGCGGGACGCCGCGCGCGCCGCGCGCGAGGCGACGCACAAGCGGCCGTGTCGTGCGTTGGGAAACCGAGCGCTGTGGGTGACGTTCGCGCGCGACCCGACGGACGCGAACCCGAAGGGCTCGAGGTCCGGTCGGCGGAACGAAGTCGGCGCGTTCGTCCTCGACGACGCGGCGGCGCGCGTCGCGGCGGCGCGCGCGAAGCAAGAGGCGGAGATGTGCGTCGCGGTCACGACGTCGGATGCCCTGAACGCCCTCGGCGTCAAGGGCGCGACGCTCGTGACCGAGTTCGTCACGGAACAGGAAGAAGCCGAGATCCTCGCCTTCCTGGACGAAGAGACGCCGACCTCCCCCGGCGCGAGCGGAGACGCGCGGAGCTCCGGAGAAGCGATACGGTGGCAACGTTTGGCGAAGCGCCGCGTCGCGCACTTCGGGTTCGCGTTCGATTACGGCACGCGCGACGCCTCCGAACGCGCCGAGAACTCCCCCGACGGCGCGCTTCCGGGGTTTTGCCGGACGATCCTGGATCGACTGCGCGCGGCCAAGCTCGACGCGAGTGCGTTTGGTGAGGAGGAGGAGACGAGATACACAAACGGCTTTGAGCGCGCGACGCGATGCGACCAGCTCACCGTGAACGAGTACCCCGCGGGCGTCGGTTTGGCGCCGCACGTGGACACGCACTCGGCGTTCGGGCCCGTGATCTTCTCGCTGTCGCTCGCGGGGAACGCCGTGATGGAGTTCCGGAGGCTGGACGGGGAGGAGGCGAGTACGGGCGAACGAGACCCGAAGGATGACAAAAAACCAATCCGCGTCGCCGAGAGGCACGCCATAGCTTTGCCGCGCCGCTCGATGCTGGCGCTCGCCGCGGAGGCGCGGTACGAGTGGCAGCACTACATCCCGCACAGGAAGCGGGACGTAGTGCAAGACTCAGAGGCGTCTTGCGAGCACCGCTCCGATGTAATCGGCTCCGTCACATCTGTCCCGAGGGCGCCGCGCCGCGTCTCGCTGACGTTTCGGGAACGGCGCGACGTCGCCGTTCACGGACCGTGCGATTGTTCGTGGCCGAACGCGTGCGACTCGCGCTTCGGCGCCGCGCAGAGGCTCAAGCGTAGAGCGCGGCCGGGTCTCGTCGCGAAGGCGACAAGGCTCGACGGTGACGCGATGGAAGGCACCGATGAGCCGCGGTCACGTAGTATAGACGTATAGACATGCCCTGTAGTCACTGTTAATATCACGCAGTCTACTAGATAGACGCGACGCGCGTCGCGGGATTTTAGACGAGTTTCGGGAACGACGGGTCCACGTCTTCCCTCCACTTTTCGTACCCGCCCAGCACGTCCCCCGCGACGGGCACGCCCGCGGCGCGCAGGTACGCCGCCGCCAGCTGCGACTGGTTGCCCTTCGAGCACATCACGAACACGCGCGCGTCCGGTTTGAGCGGTGACGCGGTGACAGATCGCGGTGCCATCGCTTCGACGCGAAGTCGCCTCGCGGTCTCCGCCTCCGCCGCCGTCGCCGCGTCGCGCGCGCGGTCCACGGCGCGCCACACCTCGCCCAGTCGCCCGTCCAGCTCGCGCAGCGGGATGGCGAGCGCGCCGCGGAGGCGGGCCGCGTCCGAGAGGTGTTTCGGGCGGACGTCGAGCACGACCGCGGCGTCACCCAGCGCGCGCGTCGCGGCGAGAAGCGACGAAGGCGTTACACGTCCGTCGGCTTCCGCGCGCGCGTGAAGCGGCGGTTTCGCGGCGGCGTCCAACGGAGCAAACGTCGAGAGGACGCGCGAAGAAAGCCCGTCGTCGAACGAATCCACGGGTGGCGTCGTTCGTACGCCTTCGCCGCGTGATTGAACACTCGCGAGTTTCTCGTCCGTCGCAAACGGTGCGCCACCGTCGCCGCGGTACCGCGCGACGTTGCGCGCCGCCGCCGCCGCCGCGTCGTCCAGCGCCGCGGGCAATTTTTGTAGGTCCGGCGTTTGTAAAGGCGTTTCGCTTCTCGGTGTCTTGCTTCTCAAATCGCACGCCGCGCCTTGGCCGACGAACGCGTCGTAGTCGTACGACGCGATGGCTTCGCCCCTGGGCGCCCCGGGCACGCCCGCGCTCTTCTCCCCGCACGCGACGCACGTTTCGTCTCGCTCTCGCAGCGCCACGCACCGAAACGCCCGCTTCGGATCGGCGGTCGCGTCGAACGTTAATAAGCGCCCGCCGTTTGCGTCGCCCAGATCGGATAAAACTTTGATCGCCTCGAGCGCCTGCAACGTCCCTAACACGCCGGGCACCGGACCCAACACCCCGCTCTGCGCGCAGTTCCCGCGGTCGCGCACAGAGGGGGGGTTCGGAAACACGCACCGGTAACAGGGTAAACGCCTTTTCGTATCCGAAGCGCCGTTTACCCTGTCTCTTACGTACACCGAGAGCTGGCCTTCTAAACCGACCGCCGCGGCGGAGACGAGGGGTTTGTCGCACGAAACGCACGCGTCGGATAACAGGTATCTGGTCTGCACGTTGTCCGTGCAGTCCAACACGACGTCCGCGTCTCTCACGAGCGCCAAAGCGTTTTCGGCCGTGATGCCCTGCAGGTGCGTCGTGACGTGACAACCCGGGTTGAGCGCGGCGACGGCGGTCGCCGCGGACAGCGCTTTGCTCGCGCCGCGCCGCGCGTCGGCGTGCGCGATCTGCCGATGCAGATTGCTCCGCTCGACGACGTCGGCGTCCGCGAGGGCCAGTGCGCCGACGCCCGCGGCGGCGAGGTACAGGCACGCGGGCGAGCCGAGGCCACCCACGCCCACCACGAGCGCGCGCGCGTTCGCCAAAGACGCCTGCTTCGCCGCACCGAAGGCGGGCAGAGAGATGTGCCGGGCGTAGCGCTCGAGGTCCGCGCCGCTCAGCGCGTCGCCGGCGCCCGCGCTCTCCCACGTGCGCAAATCGGGAGGCAGGGACACCGCCGAGTCGTCCGGCGCGGGCCGAAACGAAGCCGACGGGGGCGCGCCGGCGTCGGCGCGAAGCGCGGCGTTCTCCGCGCGGAGCGCGGCAACCTCCGCGCGGAGCGCGTGCATCGCCGCCTCCATGGCGCGCGGCGAACTGACCGATTCGGCGGCACGAAAAAGCGACGTCTCGGCACGCGTCGTCTGACGAGGCGACGCGAAAAGGGCCGACACGAAAACGACCGACAGATTTTTTATGTGAACGCCCACGCGCAGAGTGCCGACAGGTGTCGCCTCGAGTTCGACAAAAGAGTCAGATCATCGTTTGGGTCGCTCGCTGGCGGTTTCCCGATCTCAGACCGCCGCGCGGCGCGTCGACCCGAGCGTCCGGGCGAAATGAAGGGGAACTCCGGTCGCTTGAAGCGGTCGTCGAGCCGGCGATGCAGGATCGCGATGGTCGTTCTCGGGGTGGCCAGTCCCTTCGCGCTGTATCGGCTCGTGAACGGCGGGGGGAATGAAACCGGCGATCGCTTCCTCGACGTCAGCCTCGGCCGTCGGGAGGGCGGCCGCTTCGGCGCGAGTCACGCCAAGGGACACGCGGCGGGGGGACACGCCACGTACCATGGCCAGAAGAACTACGGCGGGTTCGAGAACGGCATCGCGGGAATCACCAACCACAACCCGTCGGTGTGGGATGCCGGCTCGAACCCGAAAGAACACCACCCGCGGTTCGAGCGCGACGTGTCGCCGCCGGCTCCGGATTACGGCGTGCCGCACACGATCGGCACGAGACGCGCCGACACCAAGCCGGGACATGTGGGCGGGTTCGTCTCGGACGGCGACGACCGCCGCCACATCGACGCGCACAGGACGCACCCCGCGTCGAAAATCACGAAAACCGAACCCGTCGTGTTCGACGACGATCTGCTGGACGCCGACGCCGAGTCCGAGCTGAGCGACGAGGCGTGCGCGTCTCTGGCGGACGAGTGGGTGGAGAGCAGGCGCGAGATATACGCCGAACACACGCACGCGCGCAAGGCGCACGGCGGTCATTCGAGCGCGACGGCGACGGACGCGACTCCGGAACAGAAGAGCGATTTGCTTTTTTTCCTGCACATCCCGCGCACCGCCGGGCGCACGTTCCACTTCTGTTACCTGAAACTGGCGTACCCGGAGAAGGACCGGTGCGGCAAGAGCTACGACGAGCTTCGCGTCAACGTGCACAACCCCAACTGTAAGTTCCTGGCGTCGCACGACGACTACTCGCTCGTCGAGCGGTTTCACGAACAACCGCGAGTCGTCACCATGTTCCGCGATCCGGTGGCGCGATTTCTGTCGTCGTACGAGTTTGCCGTCGAGGTTTCCGTTCGGTCCTTCGGGAGCGAGGCGAAGACCCCGAGTTCGCGCGTCAGCACGCGCAACGTCTGGCCCTGGTCCAACGCCGTGCGGTTCATCGACCGCGACTTGAAGCGGTACAAGAACAGGGTCGAGCAAGACCCAGAGGGAAGGAAAGAGTCCATCGAGAACGTGTACAACAACACGGTGTACACGCCGCTGCACGAATTCGTCGACACGGTTGAGGCGCGCGAGGATTTCCACAACGCGCAGTTCCTGCAGCTCTTAGGGCTGAGCACCAACTCGAACCCGTCGACTGAACCGAAAGCGAGAGACTTGCGGTCGTGCTTACGCCCAGGCACGACCGCGACGGAGACGCTTTATAAGTACGCGGAGGAGCGGTTAAGAAATGAGGTTGACGTGACGGTGACGCACGAGCGATTGGACGACGCGCTTTCCTTAACCTCCGCCGAACTCGGTTTGCCGACGCTCGGTCCGTCGTACAACGGCGCGAACCACGCGCCGGCGCACTCGAAGTTACTGCACTCCGCGCTGGAGACGGTCGCCAGGCACGGCCAGGGGCACGTCGACGGCTCCGTGCGGGACGAAGACACCGAACCCTCTCGCGTCGCCGTCTCCGGAGGAGAGATCGTCGGGTTCACGTTTCGGTTCGGGAAGGTGACGCTCGAGCAGCTCAAGGATGAGACCTGGCGCGCCGGGTACCTGGACGCGATCACATCGGTGCTCGCGTACACGTGCGGCGTGGAGGCTCGGAACGTGCGCGTCACGCCGCCCGGCGTGAAGAGCCTCTGGGCCAAGGACGACGGGGGATGGCAGACGGCGCTGGTCGAGTTCCCGCCGGCGCGCGTGCCGCACAGGGACGGCGAAAACGCCGCGGCGATCGAGGATTTGCCACCCTTCGATCCCGACGCGACGTACGCGTCCGGGAAGAAACGCAAACTCGGACCGGACGAGCTTCTCGCGCTGCTTCGCGACGCGCGCGATTCCGGCGAGGACGTCGCCGCGCACCTGGTGCTCGCGGCGGAGGGTTTCGACGAGTACGGCGAGATGACCGTGCACGCCGCCGGGCGCGTTTTTCTCCCCGGTTCGGGTTCGGCGCGCGACGCAAAGGCGGAGACGTATAAACTGGGCGGCGACCCGACGTTCGTGCCTCTCGGAACCGCGTTCCGCTCGTGCGAGCGCGCGCAGCGGAACAAGTACGCGCGGCTCAAGAGCAAAGCGTTCGCGAGTCTGCACAAACACGTGTTGGGTGATTTCGAGCCGTTCGTGAAGGATGACCGAAAGCAAATCTCGGAGAGTCTTCTGGACCGTATAAGAGACTTGAACTTTCTGGACCACCGGTTACACAAGTTCGCGCTGCGCCTCTTCGACGAGCGCTTCGCGGCGAACGAGGAGAAGATTCGAAAAGAGGTGATTCCCCCCCCGTTGCCCAAGTAGAGACGCGCGACGACGACGCGCGCATCGTATAGTAGAAGTGTTTTTTGTGTTTGTTGTCGGGTGTCTGTTCGTGTAGCGCATGACAAGCACGCGCGTTTCACGCCTCGTCGATATACCCCGTCGTCGACTCGCCTCCGAAAGCCGCGAAACGCGCTCCTTGAATCAAAACCCGCCCGCGGCGTGCCTCGCCGCCCACTCCTTGCCGCTCACGATGGCCTCCTCGTTCCACTCCATGCTCCCGTCGTGGTCCACCCACCGCACGTCCGCCTCGACGTCCGCCTCGCCGCGCATCGGTATGGCGTTCGCGCCGACGTAGTCGCGACACAGACGCATGCTCAGCGCGTAGCTCGGTGACGGTTCGCTCCGCGTTCCTCCGAAGGCGACGACGGAGCGCATCGAATTAAGACACTCCTCGAAGCTCCCGTCTTTCGAGTCGCGCCAGCGCCTCTGCGGGACGAAAACATTTTTTTCGCGGTTCTTTTCATCACGCGTCTCGACCATGATCACCTCGCACGTCTCCAGCACGACGTCGCCAACCTTGACCTCGCCAAACGCCGCGCCCGTCTCGGCGACGGCGGCGACGCGCGGTCTTCCATCCGGGCCGGGCTCGAAGTCGAGCCCGAACGACGCCCATCCGTCGCGCGCGTCGAGCGCGACTTCGAAACACACCGAGCCGCTCGGGGAGAACGGCACCCAAGGCGCGCTCATCGCGCGTGAGTCGCGTTCTAAAGTCACGACGGAGTCCTCGAAACGCGGAGTCGGAGTCCTCGCGGATGGCGTTTCGGAGATTGATGCGAGTTTCGTCCCCTCTTCGCGCGTCTCGACCGCTTCCGACGCGGAAGGCGGCGCATCCTTCGCCAGGTCGGCGGAAGTGTACAGCACGCTGGTCTCGGTGACCACCGAAACGGCGCGGGGGCCGCGAGCTGCGCGCGTGGCGCCGCGCGCGCGGACACGCGGGGCGGCCCGGGGAGCGGCCGTCGGCGCGCGCGCCGCGCAGAGCGACGACGACATTCGGCACTCTATCCGGAACGGAGGCGCTACACGTCAGCGGTCGATACCGTTATCCGGATCTCCTCGGCGGTGGATCACCCGGGGGTCTTCGGCGAAGGCTCCCGCGATCTTCTCGAAGCTTTCGGGTTCGTTCGCGAAGCGGCGCGCGAGTCGTGCCCGGCGCTCGTGGCTGTGCGGCGTGCCGCCGTCCCGGGCCTCGTCCTGCCACGATTTTGACGAGGCGAAAAAAGCGAGCCCGCGTGTGCGGTCGTGTGCGATGCGTTCGACCACGAAAAACGGAGAGTGTCGCGTTCGCTCTCAGATTCGCGTCGCGCCTGGGGGCGCGATGGCGGAGCCGGATGACGCGACGGAAGCGTGGGATGACTTCGGTCAGAAGGTGGACCTGACCGCACGTCTTCGGGAGATTCTGCTCAACTACCCGGAGGGCACGTCCATACTGAAGGAGCTCGTGCAGAACGCGGTGCGTCGCGTTCGATCGTGTTAACAACTTTCTCGTCAGTGCCGACCGAGCGGCGTGCTCGGCGTGGGCGAGCCACCGAGTCCGCTCGCCCGGTCGCGAACCGCAGCGGCTCGTCACGCCTTCGGACCGCCACGCTTCTCCCTCCCGCCCCGCGACGCCCCTTCGCGCCCCCGACGCGCTCGCACGACCCCAACACACCGCGCACGCCTCATCTCGGCGGTACCACGACTGACGCGGCGAACACCTTCCTCGCCGGTGACGGTTTTCGTACGATGTTTTCGCGTAATACCACCGCAGGACGACGCCGGCGCTACCGTCGTGAAGGTGTGTTTGGACGAACGCTCGCACGGCACGGAGACGTTGGCGTATGAACGTTTGGCGCAGTTCCAAGGACCTTCGTTGCTCGTGTACAACGACTCCACGTTCCGCGAGAGCGACTTCACATCCATCAGCTCAATAGGCGACTCGGTGAAACGCGAACAGATCGGCAAAACCGGCAGGTTCGGGGTCGGGTTCAACTCCGTGTACCACCTGACGGACGTGCCTTCGTTCGTCTCCGGAAGACACGTCGTTTTCTTCGACCCGCACGCGACGTTTCTCCCGAACGTCTCCAGTTCGAACCCCGGCAAACGCGTGGATTTCGTGAAAAACGACGTGCTCGCCAAGAACTTTGACCAGTTTGCGCCGTTTCTCGCCTTCGGGTGCGACGCGCGCGCCGAGTTTCGCGGGACCACCTTCCGGTTCCCGCTGCGCACGAAAGCGCAGGCGAGTTCTTCGAAGCTCTCGAAAGCGTCGTACGCGAAAGACGACGTGCGGAAACTCTTGAACGATTTTAAAACCGAAGCGACGCTGGATATGCTGTTTCTGAAAAACGTCGCGGCGATTGAAATCTCAGAGTGGCGCGTCGGCGACGACGCGCCGACGACGCTCTCCGTGTCAAAAATTCAATCGCCGAGCGCGGCGCTCGTCTCGGCGCGCGGCGCGTTCGCGCGCGCCTCCGCGGCGCACGCGGAAAAAGGCGCGCTGGCGAGGATCGAACCCGAGACCGCGTCGAGGTTCGACGTCACCTTCGAGTCTTCGGAAGGAGACGCGAAGGGTACGGAAAACGCCGTAAAGAGGCGCGCTTTCGTCGTCGCGCAGGCGCTCGGCAGTCGAGCGTTGCACGCGCTCGTCACGACGGGACGCGAAAAGTTCGGGATGCGGCTCGTGCCGTGGGCGGCGGTCGCCGCGGAACTCGACGCGGCGAACGGCGCCGACTCGGAGTCCTCTAGTCTCGCGGAAGCGTCGCGCGAACCGTCCGGGCGCGCGTTCTGCTTCCTGCCCCTGCCCGTGCGCACGGGCCTGCCTGTGCACGTCAACGCGTTCTTCGAGCTCTCGAGCAACCGCCGCGACGTGTGGCACGGCGGGGACATGTCCGGCGGCGGCGCCGCGCGCAGCGAGTGGAACCAGGCGTTGCTGGAGAAGGTGGTGTCTCCGAGTTACGTCGCGCTCCTGTTGGCGATCAAAGCCAAAGTCGACAGCGGCGAGACGCCTTTACTAAACTACTACGCCTTGTTCCCGAGCGGCGACCACGCCGTCACGAAACCGTGGGACTGTGTGGTTCGCGAGACGTGCCTTTCTCTGTCGCACGAGGCAGTGCTGCACACGAACGCCGGCGGCGGCGGGTGGATCGCGCCCCGCGACGCGACGTTCCCCGATCACGAAGTCGAACGCGACGAAACGCTGCGCGACGCGTTGATCGAGGAAGGCGTCCCGATCCCGGACGCCCCGACCGGTGTTTTGTCGCGGCTCGAGGAACACGTCGAGACTCCTCTTCGCGCGTCGCCGAACGGCGCCCGGAGGATCCTGAAACGCGCCTTCCTGACCGCGAAACACACGAATGGGTCTTCGCTCACCCGCCCGCGGTCGCGCGTCCTGACGTTGTTGCGGTATTGCCTGTCGGACATCGCGGACGACGACGCCGCGTCGGCGTCGGCGCTCGCGGACGTGCCCCTCGTGCCGCTCATGGACGGGACGTGCGGCGCGTTCGAGCTCGCGAAGGAAAACGAACCAGAAAAAGGGAAGAAACACGCGCGCGTGTACTACGTGCCCACCGCCGAGGAGGCGTCGTTCCTGTTCCGCGGCGCGCGCGACGTTTGCGTGGACGCGTTCGTCGCGGATCCGCTCGATCCGCTCGCGAGTCGTTCTTCTCGCCTGGACCCGGAACTCACTCGCCGCTTCGAGGCGTTAGCGGACGCGCGCTTTCTGAACCTGCGACGAGTGGACGACGCGGCGACGCTCGCGAGCCTCATGCCGCGCGTGCTTCCCGCGATCTGGAAGTGCTCGGACGCGGACCTGCGAGCCGGAGTCGTCGCCGTCGCGCCTCCCGTCCCGTGGCGACCGCGCGGACCCGACCCCGAACCCGACGACGGCGACGGCTTCCGCGGCGGTTCTCACGACGAAGGCCACCCGAGCGTGGAGACGCTCGCGTTTTTGTGGCGCAAGCTCCGCGAGACGTGCGCGGACGCCGCGGACCTGGACGCGTTCCGGGGGTGGCCCCTGATCCCGGTAATCGACGCCGCCGCCGACGAAGGAAAAAAAACGGGCGCCGGAACGCGGAGGCTGGCGCCGCTCGGCGCGGCGGTGGTGGCCGCCGCGGAGGGCGCCGCGTCGCTGTCTCGGCGGACGGTCGCCGCGCTGGAAGAGGCGGGCGTCAGGGCGATGCTGCCCTCGGGTTTCGACGCGGCGGTCTCCCGAGCGGACGAAGCGGACGAAGAAGACGGTGAGACGTCTGAACCAGTCGCGAGCGTCGCGGCGTGTGCCGCGACGCTCGCGGCGGCGGCGTTTTTTCGCGACTACTCGCTCGTACACGCGGCGTCCGGCGCGGGGGTGGCGGACGCGCTCGCCGCGGCGTTCGCGGCGAGGACCGTGTCGAACGGAGGTCAGTACGTCGCTTTCGAGTTTTCGGAACGCGCCGCGAAAGCGCTGCGCGCGTACCTGTTGCAGCGCCGGTGGTTCGGCGCGCGCGCGCGGCTCGGGCCGGACGGCGACGCGGGCGCGCCCAAACGACTGGCCGTCATCAAGGGCTTGCGCGTGTACGAGGCGTACCCGGAACCGTCTTTTCCAAAGAGCGACGACGAGTCCGACACGACTGGCGCGGCGACGCTCCCGGGTTCGAGCGTTGGCGAACGTGTTTCGTTCGTCTTGACTTCTCTGGACGGCGACGTCCCGCCGTGTTTGCCCCCTCTCGGGTCTCTGGACCCCGATCCAGCGCTTCTGGGACCGGGTTTCCTGCGCGTCGCCGACCCGGAGGAGGCGCACGTGTTAGAGACGTGCCTCGGCGTCCGACGCGTCTCGCCCGCGTCGTTTCTCGAGACTCGCGTGCTCGCGCGGCTGGACGCGTTGCCTCCGCGCGCGCTGGACGCCGCGATGCTCGAGGCGCTGCGCACGCTCGGCTCGCTGACGCACCACGACGGCGAAATGCCGGCGCGCATCGCGAACGCGCCCTTCGTGGCCACCGCGTCGGGTCGACGCGCGCCGCCGAACGTTTTGTACGATCCGCGCGTGCCCGAGTTGGCGGCGCTGCTAAAAGCGTCCGCGGACGAAAGCTTCCCGGCGCCGCCCTTCGACGACCCACACGTGTTGGAAACCCTTTCGGGACTCGGCATGCGCAAAAGCGTGACTCGCGCCGCCGTGCTGGACGCCGCGGTTAATGCGGAGCGCCTGTTAGCCACAGACATAGCCGCCGCGAAACGACAGGGCCTCGCGGTTTTGCGGTACCTGGAAACTCCGGAGGGCGCTAAGTTGCTCTCGCCGGACAGTAGCGCCAAGACCAAGTCTCTGTTCGGGTCGCTGTTCTCTTCCTCTTCCTCTTCGACCTTGTCGCGGAAGAATCCTTCCACCTTCGTTGACGGCGCCGGGAGCGACCCGGAGACTCGCGACGTTCACGAACCGACAAAGCTGGACCACCAAACGTTTGTCGAGAAACTGCGACGCGTCATCTGGGCGCCTGTTTCGACGCCGGAGATTGACGGAGACGAAGCGAAAAGCGACGCGTCGCCGCCTCGGTTTAAACGGTTCGACTCCTCCGTCGACGGAGGGGGAGTCGACGTCGACGCCGAGAAGGAACCGCTTCCGCCGATCGCCGCGCCCGCGTCGTGCCGCCCCCCCTCCGACGCGTGGCTGTGCTCGGCGTCGATGCGCTCGCTTTTGGAGGAGCCTCGATCGGCCGCGGTGGCGGACGCGTTTTTGTGGCGGACGCCGCTGACGGCGACGACGCTCGCCAAACAACTCAACGCGTTCGGCGAAGCGCACGCGACGATCGCCGGCGAAGCCACAGGACGCGCCCTCGCCGCCGCCGTGCCGCGCGTCTACGCGTCTCTCACGTCGATGCTCGGCACGCCGGCGTTCGAGGAGGCGCTTAAAGAGATCCTGACGACGGACGAAGACGAACCGCGCGCGCGCGAAGAAGAAGAAAAAGAAACGGGAGGCGCTTCCGACGAGACGAAAGAAGATGTATCTTCCGAAGACGTACCGTACGTACCGAAACGGAGCGTTGCCGTGGGAAAAAAAGTCGTGTGGGTGGGCGTCGGATTCGCGGAGGCAAACGCCGTCGCCTTCGACGGCGCGCTGCACCTGGCGCCCTACCTGCACGTCCTCCCCGCGGACCTGCTCTCGTTCAAGCCCCTGCTCGCGAAGCTGGGCGTGCGCGAGCGGTTCGAGGCGGACGACTACGTCACGCTTCTGTTTCGACTGAAAGCCGACGCGGGCACGGAGACGCCCCTCACCGAGCGCCGGCTGGACGTCGCGCTGTGGGTGCTCGGCGCGCTGGCGGATTTCCGAACGGCGGACGGGGACGAGATACACGAAAACCGGCGCCGAGTCTCCGAGACTGGACAAAGAGACTTTCTTCTTTCCGACTTGCCCGTCCCCGACGAGCGCGGCGTGTTAGCGAACGCCTCGTCCTTGCGATTCAACGACGCGCCCTGGATGCGCCCCCCCGCCGGAACTCGGCTGTGCCACCCGAAGCTCCCTAGCTCGACCGCGCAAGCCGCGGGGGTGGCGTCGCTGCGGCTGGCGCTGCTGCACGAAGCCTCCGAGGACATCGGGTTGAGCCTGCACGGCTCTTCCGGCGACGCGGAGGCTGAGGCTTTCGGTCAGAGCGAAGCGCTGACCACGCGCTTAAGGCACATCCTTGATGCGTACGCGGACGGACCGGGTGTTATTTCCGAGCTCGTGCAGAACGCGGACGACGCGGGCGCCACGGAAGTGCGCTTGTGCCTCGACACACGAGGCGAAAACGAATTGGGCGCGCGTTCGTTGCTTTCGCCGAAGATGAAGCACTGGCAGGGCCCGGCGCTGTTAGCGTGGAATGACGCGACTTTTTCCCCGAGCGACTTTAAAAACATCGCGAAAATAGGCCAGGACTCGAAGGTTGCGAAACCTAACGCCGCGGGCCGGTTCGGTTTGGGGTTCAACGCGGTGTACCACTTCACGGATCTGCCCTCGTTCGTTTCGGGGGAACACCTCGTGTTGTTCGACCCGCACTTCGCGTTTTTACCTGGCGCGAGCGCCGCGAAACCGGGTTTGAAGATTAAGTTTCACGACGAAAACAAAGGCGGTGTGAGCGGTTTGTTGTCGCAGTTCCCCGATCAGTTCGCGGGGTACGCGGGGATATTCGGGTGTGACTTTTCGAGCGGTCCGTACGACGGCACGTTGTTTCGCTTCCCGTTACGTTCGGAGGAGGTCGCGAGGCGTTCGGAGATCAAAGCCGAGGCGTATACAGAGGCGACGGTGCGCGAATTGTTCGCCGCGTTTCGAAAACGCGCCGCGCACGCTTTGCTCTTCCTGAAGAACGTCACAAAGATCGGCGTCTACGAGATGCGCGAATCGTCGGAGCGTCACGTCCCTCACCTGCTGTACGAAGTGCGCGTCCCTTCGTTCGAACGCGGGACCGACCCGAGGCGAGCCGTGTCGGAGTGGGTCGCGAGCGGCGGCGGGACGCGTCAAACGTTCGCCGAGAGGCTCCGCTCCGCGGCGGATGACTCGTTGCCCTCTTCGACCGGCTGGATGGACCTGGACATCCAGGACGGGAGCGTCGTCGAGACGCAGAGGTGGCTGCTGAGCTGCGCGCTGGCGGGAGGCGCCGCGAAGGAGATGGCCATCTCGGAGACGGGCGCGGCGAGGGGCTTGGTGCCCTGGGTCGGCGCTGCGGCGCGCGTACCGCGTCGGGGAAGCGACGACGTATCCACCGAAGACGGCGCCTCCGAAGAGAAACGGACGGAAAAAAACAAAAACCTCGCCGTCGACGGCCGAGCGTTTTGCTTCCTGCCCCTCCCCGTGCGCACCGGCCTGCCCGTGCACGTGCACGCGCCGTTCGAGCTCTCGAGCAACCGCCGCGACGTGTGGCACGGCGAGGACGCCTCCGGCGGCGGGCGCGAACGGGGCGCGTGGAACGCGACGGTACTCAAACACGCCGTCGCGCCCGCGTACGTCGCTCTTCTTCGCGCGGCGAAGGTCTCGTCGCTCGGACCTTCTCGTCTCGACTCGTACTACGCGTTGTTTCCCGGCGTGGAAGAAACACAACTCGTTCCGGAACCTTGGTCCGTGATCCTGCCGCCTTTATACGCGTCGCTCGCGGTTGAGCCGTGCGTCGAGGCGACCGATCCAGCGTTTTCGGGATCCGACGGATCGTGTGACACACGAAAGTGGATCGCCCCAAACAAAGGCGTGTTTCCGGACGTCTCCACCGAAGCACTTCGTTTGTCGTTCGCGCCGGGGGGGGATCTCGCGCGCGCGTTCGCCGCGCGCGGCGAGTGGGTCATACACGGTGTTCCTTCCGGTGTTGCCCAGGCGTTTCTCACGCACGCGCCGGGTTTAGTGCGCGTCGCGACGCCGCGGCTGGCGCGCGAGGCGGCGCGCTCCGCGCCGAGGAAAACGAAAATCTCCGACGCGCGTCTCGCGCTGGCGACGCTGGCGTACTGCCTGAGCGACGTCGATTTCGACAGCGGTGACGCGGGATCCGCCGCGTCAGAGCTGCGCGACGCGCCGCTTCTGCCGCTGGCGGACGGGACGCTCGGATCCTTCCGGTTCGGGGACTCGCTGCGCGAGAAGGACATCCTGTTCGTCCCGAGCGACGAAGCCGAGGCGAGACTCCTGACGGGAACCGGACTCGGCGGGAACGTTCGTGGGGGAAAAAACGCGAAACGTAAAGCCCTCGCTCGGCTCGTCGACCGATCGGCGTTCGCGGCGAACGACGCGCTTCCTCTGTACGACCGGGTTTTGGCTTTCGCGAGAGCCTCGGTCGGTTTGAACTCGAACGTCAGACCGGTCGACGCCGAAGGCCTCGCGTGTCTGTTACCAGACCTGCTCCCGGACGCGTGGGGCGTCGCCGTCGCCGACGCGAACGGCGGAAGCCGCGTCGTGGGCTGCGGCGTAGACGTTAATTGGTTCCCGCTTATTACCGACGAAAAACGAAAAACAGAGGCCGCGGTTCACGACGTCGAAGAGGCTATTGATCTTCGGAATCGCGATTCCGACGGACCGAACGAGCGTGACGACCACCCGACGCACGACGCGCTCACAGAGCTTTGGCGTTTGTTCGTTACCTTGTCCCCGTCCACGCTGGCGCCGTTCGAGGGGTGGCCGCTGCTCCCGGTGGACGGCGGAAAGAGACTAGCGCCGCTCACGCCGCACGGCGCGCTCGTGCGGGGCGAGGGTTTTTCGGAGCACGCCTCTGCGGCGGTCGCCGCGCTGGGCGTGGCAAAGCTGCACGAGTGCGCGGCTGTTTCTGTGGCGGCGACGCACTTAAACATAGGCCTCTACGCCAGGCCCGCCTCCGCGGCGGGCGTGCTGGACTCGGCCGTCGCGCGCGCGGCGGCGACGCCCGAAGCGTTAAACGCAGCGGAGGCGTTCCAAACGGAAACCGCGGAGAAGCCGGAGTCTGTTCCCGAACTCAGGTGGCGCGCCGCCGCGAGCGTCGTGCCCGGGGCGTTCGAGAGGCGTCTGAGAGAGAGTCTTTCCGAAAACGTCGACGGCGTCTCGGCCCGCCGCGCGCTGCGCGCGTTCTTAATGCAGACGCGGTGGTTCGCGCCCGACGCGCCGGGAGGCGCCGTCGAGGGCGCGCGGCTGGACCTGTTCCGCGCGCTGCCGGTTTTCGAAACCGCCGACGGAGGAGCGGGCGGTTTCGAAAACGCCGCGGGGTCGTCCGCGGGTCCCTCCGGGTCCCTCGGGTCCGCGGGGGGACCCGCGTTTCGCGCTCTGGCGGGAGGAAGCCCTTTTCGTGTGCTCTCGCGGGGATTTCTTCCCCCTGATGTCGAGAAGGAAGAAGAGCAGACGCGCACGGAGGGCGAAAGCGTGACGACGTACCCCGCCGCGTCCCTTTTACTTCCCCCGGCAAAGAACGCGTTGGACCCCGACCTGTTACCGCGCGGCGCGTTTCTCAAGCTGGACGCCGACGGCGACGGCGCGCTGTTGGAGTCGCGACGTCTCGCGAACAGAGTCACGGTCACGGACGCGCTGGTAAAGCACGTGTTGCCCGGCTTAGAGAACGGCTCAGTGTCCAAAAGACTCGCGGCTCGAGTCCTGGACGCGTGCGTGACGCACGTGAGAGACTCGCGAGCGTCGTGGACGGGCGCGGGCGACGCCGAGCGAACGCGAGACGCCGTGCGACGCTCGCGATGCGTCCCGACGCGACGGCGTTTCGCGCTTTCGAGTCTCGAGTCCCTCTCAGACTCAGACGAGTCACGGATAGAGCTGAGAAGACCGGGTGATCTGTTCGACCCGCGCGTGTCTGTCATCGCGGCGGTCTTCGACTTGGAGAATGCGCGGAACGACGACGACGCGAACCGCTTCTTCCCCCGCGCGCCCTTCGACGAGGGCCGCCGCGCCGACGCGCTCGTGAATGAGTTCGGGGTGAAAAGAAAGCTCGGCGCGGAGGGTATCTTATTGGCGGCGCGCGCCGTCGACGCGGCGGCGCGAGACGACGTCGACGGAGGTTCAGCCGCCTCCGCGGACCCGGTCCGTGTCGCCGCCGCGGTGCGCCGCGGTGCGGCGCTCCTGGCGTACCTCGACGCGCTCGCGCGCGGCGCTATCGCCGACGAAACGCTCCCGGAGGAAAACGCGCGCGCGCGCGAGGAGGAGGAGGGGGATTTCGAGTCGACGGAATCGACGATTCCGTTTTGGCGCGCGTTGGCGAGCGTCGCGTTCGTCCCCGCGTTGCGCGCGGCGCCCGAGGCGGGCATGCCCTGGCCTTCCGGCCCGCGGGGCAAGCCTCTGCACGCGCTCGCGCCGCCGAGCGCGACGCGCCCGCCCCGCGACGCGTGGATCTCGTCGAGCTGCCTGCGCGTCCTGGACGTCGACGCGGTGGCGGCGGCGGCGGGTCGCGAGTCTCTCGCGGCGGGGGACGTCATCCGAGAGGAAGCGGGTGACGAAGAGCTTTTGGCGCGCGAAAAAGATTCTTCCGCGGAAGAATCGACGAAAGAAAAAGAAAAAGAGACTTTAAGTCTCTTGTCGTCGTTTGTCGTCCACGAGACGTTGGCGACGCGCCTCGGGTGGGACGCCGTCGCGCCCGCGGCGGTGGCCGCGCAACTCCTCGAGCTCGGCGGGCGTTTCCCCGCGGCGGGCGTCGCGTCGTTCGCGGCGGCGCTGGAGAAGGACGACGCCGCTACGAAGCGAATCGCGGAGTGTTTGAACGCGTCTCTTCCGAACGCCTACGCCGTTTTGCAAAACGCGTCGCGCGACGAGATGGACGCGGCGGCGACCATCTTGGGAAACGCGCCGTGGGTGTGGACCGGCGCCGGGTTCGCGGCGTCCGCCGACGTCGCCGCCTTCGCCTCCGCGAGTGTCTCCTTCGAGCCGTACCTGTTTCTCGTCCCGAAAGAGCTGAGCGACGAAAACGCGCGTCCTCTGCTGGAGGCGTTCGGCGTCCGCGACCGATTCCGAGCGGTCGACTTCGCGCGCGCCGCCTCACGGCTGGCCGCCGACGCCGCGGGCGAGCCCATCGGCGAGAGGCGCGTCGCGCTCGCCGCCGCTCTCGCCGACGCCGCCGCCGACGCGCTCGCCGAGTACGAAAACTTTCCGTTTGAAAACTCGGCGGAACGGTCCTCGGACCGTTCCGGAGAGACTTCGACGTCGACGTCGCGAAGAGACTTCGAGACTCGTTCGAAAGAAAAAGAAAAAGAAAACGCCTTTGTCGCGAGCGGGTCGTTCATGCTCCCCGACGCGTCGGGGGTGATGGCCCCCGCGCGCGAGCTGACCCGCAACGACGCCGAGTGGCTGCTGGGGGAGAGGAAGGGGGACGAAGACGAAGACGGAGCCGGAGACGGAGCCGCCGTCGCCGAAGAGAGCGCTCTGCGGTTCGCGCACGAGCGCGTCTCGGCGTCTTCCGCGGCGGCGCTCGGCGCGCGTTCGCTGAGAGAGCTGTACGCGGTGGACCAGGCGAGCACGGATCGTCTGCCGTGTCCCTCGGCGTCCGTCGTGCGCGCGTTCCTGGAGGCGTCCGCGCCGTTTCCGGATGGCGATTCCAAAGCGCGCGTCTCAGTCGAGACTCGCGACGAAGACGCGCAGAGAATGACGCACTTCGCGATCGCCGCCGCGGCGACGGACATCCTCGGCATCGCCGAAGCCGCCGGCGCCGCCGTCGCGACCGTGACCCTAGACGTTCGCAATTACGCGACGCGCTCGCTTCTGCAGCCGCAGCTCGCGGGGTACCAGGGCCCCGCGATCGTGTTCACGCTGCGGAGCGCGAATAAAACGTCTTCGTTTAAGACGCGAGACGAAGCGAAGGGACCGGTTCCCTTCGCGGCCCTCGACCCGAACGAGCTCGCGGCTCTGTTCGCGTCTGCGCCGCCGACGAAGCTCCGCCGCGGTTTCTTGCGCGCGGGGGAGGGTTTGGCGTCGTGCGCGCGACTCGGCGACGTCGTGCTCGCGCTGGGCGGAGGGAGGCTGTGCGTGTTCGACCCCGCGAACGTCGCGCTCTCGGGGGACGACCCGAACGCCGTCTCGAACGAAGCGACGATACGCGAGACGACGAATGCATCCGACGGCGATACGAACCGTTTGACATCCGGGTCCGCCAAAAGTTTCGTCACGAAAGACGGCGCGTTGGCGCGTCGGTTCGCCGACCAGTTCGCGCCGTTCGTCGCCGCCGGGTGGTCGCCCGACGGCGCCGCCGACGACGACGCGACGTACGTGCGCGTCCCGCTTCGCACGGCGACGCAGGCGTCGCGGCGCACGGCGCTCGCGCCGTTCGGCGTTCACCTGGCGGCGGCTCGGGACGCGCTCGCGGCGTTCGCCGCGCGCGCGCACGCCGTCCTGCTCTTCTCCTCCTCCGTGGACGAGATAGTCGTCGGCGTCGCGTCGGAGGCGCGGACAGAGACAGAGACTGATACTAAAACGAAAACGGAAGAAAAACAAACGCGATCCGTCGACGTGCTCGTGGACGCGCGCGTGACGCGCCGCGCCGACGCGCGCGTGAGCTCAGACGCCAAGCCCGTTCCCGCTCGCGTGACCCCCCGCACCGTCGAGGAGGACGCGGAGTGGCGCCGGTCCTCCCTGAGCGTTTTCTTCGGGGGCGGGGCCAACGCCACGCGGTGCTCGCACGTCGTGACCATCGAGGAGACGTCTTCGCGTGTTTCTCGCGAGTCTGTCTTTCCCGAAAAAGCGTCCGCCACGAACGTCGACGAGTGGATCGTCGGCGCGGCGATCGGCGTCGGGAAGGCTCGCGAGTTGGCGCTCGATCGAACGAAATCGAAGTTTCTGCACGGCGGGACGCTTCTGCCTGTGGCGCGCGTCGCCAGCCACGTGCGCCGCGACGGAAACGCGGTGGACCCGGCGCGAGCGCCGCCGGCGCCGGCGGCGGCGTCGCTCGCCGCCGTCGCCGCGCGCGCCGTCGCCGACGGTCGCGTCGCGATTCCGTTTCTTTCGGCGCCCCGCCCCGGCTCGGGCCTCTTCGCGCTCGGCGCGCCCGTTCCGCCAAAGCCGGACGCGCTGGGCGTCGACGCCGGCGATCCCGTGGCTTCGGCGCTCCGCCGCGCGCCCGGCGTGATCGACGCGCACTTCGCGACGAAGCGTGGCGCGTCGAGCGCGCGGTTCGTGGAATTCGTCGACCCGAGCGTGTTCCTTTCTTCGGAGACGGACGATTCGACGGAGCGCTCCGAAGCCGACGTCGCGCGCCGCGAGTGGAACCGCGCGTTGTGCGCGTGCGTGGTGGCGGCGAACGTCGAGGTGGCGGCGCACGCCAGGCGGATTTCCGTCCCGGAACCGCTCCCCGCGGCCACCTTCTACGGGTTGTGGCCTCGGTCCGCTTCGCTGGGCGTACCTCCGCCGCCCGCGCTCGACGCCGACGGCGAGCGTTTACGCGTCGTGGAAGAGGCGTCCTCGGCGACGATCGCCTCCGCCGATTCGCGTTTCGCCGGCGGCCACCCCGCGTCGGCGCTGTACGTGCGCCCTCTGTACAAGGCCCTCGCCGAGCACGTGCCCGGCCTGTTCCGGAGCCTGGGCACGGGCGCGCCGACCAAGCCGGCGGATGGGTACTTCCTGCCCGCCGGGTTCGCCGAGGGCACGGGCTTCAACGCGACGACTGAACTGAGTAACTCCGCCGGGGCTCGATCCGCGGCGCGTCCGCTGGCGGCCAAATTCATCGCCAAGCACTTCCCGGTGATCGACGCGCCCGCCGAGATCCGCCCGGAGCTCGCCGCCGCCGGCGCCGGCGGCGCCGCCAAGGAACTCACCGCGGCAGCGCTCAGGAGCCTGCTGCGCGCGAAGCCGCCGGCGCCGTCCGAGCCGACGCGCGTGCACGTCGAGCTGCTCGAGTGCGCGACGTCGGACGTGATCGTCGCCGAGGACGCGCAGGACGCGCGGAGCGCCGAAAGAGCGCGCGACTCGCGAGGAGCGCCGCCGGCGGTTACGCCGCCGACGGACAGCCTGAGCGGCATCGTGGACGCCATGGCCGCCGCGGGCGTTCCCGTGAACGAGTGGCTCGGTGCCGCCGGCCTGGGGTCGGCGACGGTACGCGGCGTCGACGCGAATACGAACGCGCGCGACTCCTCGAACGGTGACGTAAACGCCGCGACGCGTTTACCTTTAAATCTCGCCGCCGCGCGCGACTTGCTCGGCGTCCCCGCGCCCACCGCGAGCGGCGACGCGTTTCCCTTCGGGAACGGCGTTTTGTTCGTCGGGACGGAAACCATGGTCTCGTTAGTGCCGCGCCTGCGTTCTCGGTTCCTAAACCCGAGTTTACTGGAGGACTCGAGCACGCTCGCGCCGCTCCTAAACGACCCGCGCTTCAACGCGGCGACCAAGACGAAACCGTTTTTGTCGGAAGAGCTTCTCAAAGAGCTGCCGAACACGCTCCCCGCCAGGTTGGCGCCCGCGAAAATCACAGGCGCGCCGTTTGTGCGCCGGAGGGAAGACGAGTCAGGCAGACCGTATGTTTCATCAGACACGGCGGAGACGGAGGACGTCACGCCCTATACGCCCTCGAACGAGTGGCTTCGCGCGTTCTGGGATGTGCTCGCGACGTCGTCCTCGACGCCTCCCGGCGAGACGTTCGCCGAGAACCCGTTCGGGGAGTGGCCTCTCGTTTCGTGCGAGTCATCGATGCTGGTTCGCGTGAAACACGTCAGCGCCGTCTTCGCGCCGCCCGTCTCGTTCGAGTCAAACGAGACGGACGAAGTTCAATCGTCGGAAACTGCGAACGCGCGTTTCGCGGACGGGTCCGATCGCCTAAAAAGCGACTGGCACTGGCTGGCGCCCGCGCTGCGCGCCGCGCGCTTCCCCGTGCTGGACCGCCGCGCCGGCGCGGCGTGCGCGGCGGCGGCGCGCTCGGCGGCGCCCCCCGCCGACGCGTCCTTCGCGATCCGCACGCCCGCCGACGCCTTCGTCTGGAAACTCACAAGCGCGTCCGCGTGTTTCGCGCCGTTCGCGGCGGCGGAAGCGTCGAGCGGCGCGTTTCCGTTCGATTTCGGAAACGCCTCGCGCGAATTTAAAAAAACAATGTTCGAGACGCTCGTCTCGCAGTTCGCGGCGAGCGGCTTTTCGAAATCGCGCGCGGCGCTGGAAGCGGTGAAGACGCGCTTGCCGATTTTCGCGACGGCGCGCGGAGACGGCGTGGAATTCATCCTTCTGAACGAAGAACAAAGCGGAGAGTACTGCACGTGTCCTCCCGACGTGCCCTTCGCGGAGGCTTCGTATCGCTCCAAAAAAACCCTGGCATACGACGCGGAGGCGCTCCAAATGTTCCGCGCGTTGGGCGTTTTAGTGCTTGACGACGCGTCGCTTTTGGCAAAACACGTCGTCCCCGAACTCGGGCGTCTGCCCGTTCAAGGCCGCGCGGCGGCGTTGGCGTACGTCCTGAAGCACTGGCACAGGCTCAAGGACAGCGAAACGTTAGTGGAGGCGCTCTCGAACGCGCGCTTCGTGGACGTCGACGACGCGATTAATTACGGTGGCGAGACGACGAACGAAGCAAACGCTTCCGAAGAGACTCCTCCGACGTCGAAAGAAAAAACGTCTCTTTTAAAATCCCCCTCGGATCTGTACGACCCCGAAGTGGAGCTGTTCGCGTTGACGTTCAAGGACAAACCAAATTACTTCCCCAGTCGCGCGTTTCAGTCGCGCGAGTGGTTAGAAGTGCTCCGCGCGTGCGGCTTGCGCAGCGCGGTGGACGCGAAACTGTTCACCGAGTGCGCCACGCGCGTCGCCGCCAGAGCCGCGAAGATCGGCGCGGCGTTTCCGCTCGGGTCTAACGTTAAGACGACGCCGCGCGCGCTCTCGATTCCCCAACGCGCCGATTCGCGTCCGAGCAGAGCGCGAGGCTCCGGCTCGTTCGGGGTCGCGGCGTTGCTCACGGACGAAGGCGAAGACGCGAACGAAGAGTCTTCGACGCGCGTAGAGACTCACGGGAAACTCTCTTTTGACGAAGACGAATTACGCGCGCAGGTTTTATCCGCCGGATTCGCGCTCGCGTCGCACCTCGCGGCGCACGCGTCGTCTCTGTACTCGGTGGCGTTTTGCGAGACGCTGGCGGGTGTGCCCTTCGTGCCGGCGGCGTTCGGCGTCCCCGGGGGTCGGGCGGAAACGATGCGTTGCAACGTGCTGTGCGCGTTCTCGCAAGGGTCCCTCCCAACGCACTGGCCCGTCGCGTTCATGGCGCGGCCGACCATGCACCCGAGCTGCGTGCCCCCCGCCTTCGCGAGGAGCGCGCTGAGGGTGAAATCGGGCGTCTCCGCTGAAACCACGCTAACGCACCTGATTGCGCTCGGCGGCGTTCAGAGCGCACTACGAAAGTGGCCGCACGACTGCGAGCTGGACCCCGTCGCCGCCGTGCGCGCGTCGCTCAAGGCGGTCGCCGCCGCCGTCGCCGACGGAGACTTTTCGAGTGCGGAAATCGCGTCGCTGAAACGCACAGCGTTTGTCCCGGTGGCGGACGGCTCGGGAGCCTTCGCGGAAGCGCCCGCGCGACTCTTCGCGCGCGCGCCGGCGTCGCTGGCGCCGCTGCGGCACGAGATTCCCCCCGGCTTGGCGGAGTGTCTCCCGACGCTGCGTCTGCTCGGCGCGCGCGAGACGTTCGGCCCGAGAGACGCCGCCGAGACGCTGCGCGTCGCCGCCGCGGACGCCGGCGGCCGCGCGCTCGCCCCGGACGAGGTCAAAGCCGCGGTGGTGGCGCTTGCGGTGGCGGCGGAGGGCGTTTCAGTCGGAGGTAAGACCTCCGGCGTGTCGCGAGCCTCCGCCGGAGGTCTCGACGTTCCACGTTTGGACGTTCCGTTCGCGCCCGATCGGCGCGGGGTCTTGACGCCGCCGAGCGCGCTGTTCCACGCGTTTGGCGCGCCCGCGTGGCTCGTTTCGCGCGCGCGAGCTTCTTCCCGAGGACGCCAAGAAAAGAAGCGAAAGGACACCGAAGGCGAAAACTCCTATGAGATCTCGCTTAAGCTCGCGCACCCCTCGGTCCCGGAGGAGACGTGCCGCCTGGCGGGGATCGCCGCGCTCGCCGACGCCGCAAAAGAGCGCCGGGTGGTTTTCGAAAACGCCGACCGAAGCGTTTCTGAGCCGCGGAGCGAGCCGACCGACGAGCCGACCGACGCGCCGACCGACGAGTTAGGACCGGCGACGCGATCGGAGTCGACGGCGGCGAAAGAGCCGGTGAGTCTTCAGTGCGCCGCGACGGAGTCCTTGCTCGCGACGCTCGCGACGCGCGCCTTTGCCGAGGCGCTGCGCCGCGCGACGGCGCGCGAGAACGGCGCGCGAACGCTCGTTCGCCACGGCGCGTTCGCTTCGGCGGAGACGCTCGCGTCGCGCTTAGCGCACATCTCAGCGCGCGTGCGAGTCATCGCCGACCTGCACACGAGACTGGTCGTGACGCGTCGCGACGGCGCCGAGTCCTTCGCGGGCGCCCCGACGCGTCGCGCGTCGTTTTACTGCCCGGACGAAGACGTCGTCTTCGTGAAGAAGATCGTTTTGCCGACGTCCGGAGTTCTCAAAGACGGATCCGGCGCGGTTTCCGGAACCGTTCCCAAAAGCGTCCTGGCGCACGTCCTGGCTCCGGCGCTCGCGGACGCGCTTTGCGTCGGCGCGAGCGGCACAGACGGAGGTGCCGTCGCGGCGGCGGCGGCGGCGCTGCTCTCCGCCGAAGGGACGACCAGTCTGCTCGACGTCGCCGAGACGGTGGCGCCGGCGACGGATCCGACTTTTGTTTCGCCTTTTTCGCGCGATTCGGGAAAATCAGACGACGACGCGAAGCGCGGAGGTCTCGCCGGAGACTCGGACGACTCTGGAGACTCTGGAGACTCCGATTCCGACTCCGACTCCGACGACGCCGCGCGTTACGCGCCCGGCGCGCGCGTCTCGCGGCGCGACGCCGCGAAGCTCCGCCTGCGGCCGATGCGGCCGCTCGCCGAGGGCGAGACTGTGGCCCTCGCCGTCGGCGGCGAAGCGTCTCGGAGACGCTTCGCGTCGCCCGCGGCGGCGGCGGCGTCCGCCGCCGCCGCGCGCGCCGACGGCGTCGCGCAGACGACAGCCTCGACGCGCGAACGACGCTTCGTCTACGCGCGCGTCGTCTCGGCGACGCGCCCCGCCGGAGGCGCGCGCGCGCTGGCGTCGGCGACGCTGGAGACGACGCCGGGCGTCCGCGAAACCAGGCTCGCCTCGGAGGTGTTCACGTTCGCGCTCGCGTCCGAGCTCGCGGCGGAGCGGGGGATTCATTCGACGCAAACGGAACGACGCGAGAAGCGTATTTTCTCGCGCGCGAACGCGAACGGACACGACGGGGACGCGTCTCTCGAAGACGGACGCGTCTTCGACGACAAAAGCTTTTTGCTTAGCGCCGACTTTGAAGAAAACGGCGTGGACGGAAGGAAGCCCGGCGCGGGATCCTCCTCGGGAGGAGCTCGGAGCTCGGAGCTCGCCGAAGACGGTCCCTCCCCGGCGGCTTTCGCAAAAGCGGTGCGCGATTTGCTCGCCGCGGCGGAAACGCCCATGCCCTCCGACGCGGAGAGCATGCTGGCGGCGCACCAGGCGCTCCGCGCGGATCTCGCGGCGGCGGTTGCGGCGCGCGCCGCCTCTATGCGCTCCGAGAAGGAGACCCTCGAAAAGGCGAGAGACGCGGCGAACGCGTTTCTGTGCCCCATCACGCAAACCGCGATGGTCGATCCCGTGCTGGCGATGGACGGACACACGTACGAGCGGAACGCGATCGAGCGGTGGTTCGCGAACGGCCGCGCTACGTCGCCGGTGACCAACGCGCGGCTTTCCTCGCTGACGCTCGTGCCGAACCACGCGCTGAAGTCCGCCAGGGCGGCCTTCGAGGACGTCGCGGGGACGCGCGCGACGTCCTCGAAAAGCGCGTCCGAAGACGAAGACGAAGAACGGTAACTAACGTGTAAACTAACAGTACTACGGTAACTATCACGCGCGTCCCTCCTTCGCCTCCTTCGCCTCCTCGGCGCGTATGGTCCCGTCCAGCCTGCGCAGCGTCTGCACGCGCTCGGCGACCTCGGCGCGGATCGCCGTCTCGTATCGCGCGCCGATCCCGGCGGCGCGCATCTCCGCCAAAAACGCCTCGCGCTCCTCGATCTCGAGCGCAACCTGCGAAAACAGCGTCTCGGCCGTCTCTCGCGTCGTTTTTGGTTTCGCTGATTCTTCCCTCGCCCTCCTCGCGTCCGCGACGTTCTCCGGCTGCTCCTCCGGCAAACGCCCGTTGAACTCGCGCAGGCGCTGGAACCGGAGCTTGCCCTGCTCGCCGATGAGCCGCCGGGACGGCGCCGGGGGGAGAGGCGCCTCCTCGCGTCGCGCAGCGTTTTCCAGGTCGCTCAGAGCCTTGGGCCGCACGCCCGGTCGACGCGCCTTGCTCTTCTCGAAGGACGCGCGCACAGCCTCCGCGTCCGTCAACGGGGGGGCGCCGGTGAAGTTGGTGGGGCGACGCACGCGCGCGTGCGTCGTGCGCGCCGCGGACGCGATCGCGTTCTCCTTCTTCACCGCCTCCTCCACCTCGGGCGGCGCGCGTCGCGTCGCGGGGTCCGAGACGCGCATCTGGAGCCGGTTGAAGTCATTCGCGAACGCGCCGTACTCCTTACCTCCGCTGTCCCCGCTGTACAGGTTGAACACCGCGCGGCCGGCGGCCGTGCCGCGGCCCAGCGCGTCCCACAGCGCCTTCTCGTCGTCGTCGTCGTCGTCGTCGCGTCGTCGCGGCATCGCGCGGGGGGGGCGTGCCGCGCGCCTCCCGTTTTAGAAAAAGACTCGGCACCGGCACACTGAAAACGACCGTTCCATTTCTCGGACGAAAACGCCAGTCCATGGGCTGGCCGCTGGCGTCCGTTGTTTCCCGCGAAGTCTTTCAAAACGGCGAAGCCACCGAGCCCGCGGCCACACCGTCCGACGCGGCGGACCAGCCCGCACCGCGCGCTCGACTCGCCCGGCTCTCCCGGCGCGCCAGGCCCCCTCGCCCGCGCTCAGCTCGACGCCGAGGTCGCTCGAAGGACCGTTCGCCTCGTCGGAGGATCGAGAAAAGCGCGTCGGAGACCCGCTTCGGAAAACACAATGGGTCGCGTGGAGGACGTGACGCTCCCGGCGCGGTTCCTCACCACGACCGCGCACCTGATAGCCACGCTGACCATCGTGTACGATGCGGTACGTGCGCGCGCGGAACCCCACTCCGCTCGCGTTCCGGACCCGCCGCTCCGCGCCGCGCGCCCCGCTCGACGGAGTCGCTCAACGGAAACGGAAACGTCCGATGTGCCGCCTTCTCGAACTCGCACCGCTCTCGTCGACGGAGGGGCTTCGCGGGCGCGCGCGCGCGACGTCGCGGAAAAAGTCGTCCGTCATGTGTCGGCCCACCTTAAGCGCGTTTCTGACCCTCCCCGTGAACCCCGCTTCCCTCAAATCCGACGACCGACAGGAGGACACGACGCGTCGCGCGCTCGGTTCGGACCAGACGGACCTCGCGAAATGGCAGAGCAACCTGGAAGGTTTGGCGTGGACGAGCCTGATCTTCTTCGCCGTCGAGTTCGCCGGGATGTTCACCGGTGTTTCGCTGTTCATGCCCACCGCGAACGCGTACTACATCTTCTCGCACTTCTTCGGCGCGCTGTTCGTCGGGCTGTTCGTGTGCTTGAACTGGGAAATCTCGAGCTACCACTGGTTCTTCACGCTGTTTTCGTTTTTCCCGGCGCTGTGCGAGGCGTGCCTCGCCTTCGCCGTCACGCAGATGAACATCATGCAGTACAAGTGAGAGACACAACAAGGCGCCGTAGCGCACGAGGAGGTTTAGGGTCGCGTTTGTGACTGACAGAAAGAAACCACGCGATGAGAATCACGCGACGAACGAATGAATGAATGCGCGCGACAAGAGAGTACGATATGTTTTTTTACACGCCTCGCGCGACGCGACGATCGCGCGACGATCGCGCGACGAGCGATGCGCGCGTCGGGAGGCATACCATACTATCGTCGACGTCGACGCGTTGCTCGAGACAGCCTTTTTGTCTCACCCGAAACTGGGCGGTTCGGCTTGCACGACGGCGACGAACTTCGCCTGCACGGCGGGCGTCCACGCGCCCGACGCGGCGTTGGCCTTCTTCACCTTGAGCCCGATCGCGGGGAACGTCTGCTTGTCCACCTCGCCAGCCTCAGCCTTCTTCAGCAGCGCGTCGAGGCACTTGGCGAGCGTCGCCTCGTCGCTCGCGCCCTGGAACTGCTCGACGTGGTAGTTGGTCGAGTCCGGATCTTTTTCGCCGGACAAACCCCACCGAGCCTCGAACCCGTCGTTGTTCTCGAGCGACCCATCCGCGCCGGCGTCGTTCAGCACCTTGACTATTTGGTCGAGGTCGTAGCTGGTGGCCATGTGCATCGCGGTCTGCCCGCCTTTGTTCTGAGCGTTCACGTCAGCGCCCGCGCTGACGAGGAACTTAGTTAACTCGAGGTGGCCGTTTTGCGCGGCGATGTGTAACGGACGGTTCCCGTTCGAGCGGTCCGCGACGTTCGCGAGCGCCTCGCTGTCCACCATGATCTTGACGTCCGCGATTTTGTTCCACCGGATGGTGGAGTGGAGGGTCTTCGCCGTCTCCGGGTCGTTAGCTGCGTCGGTGGCGGACGGTGTGGGACGCGTCGGGGGGCATCGCGACGTCAGTTTGCCGTTCACGCGACCGAGAAAGAAACGCGGCTCAGGGCTGGAGAGGCGTCCTTCTCGAAGAATCGGGTCGCGTCGCGTCGGAGATGTTGGATAGCCCGATTTGGCGATTTCGCACGCACCGTCCATCCCGCCGGTGACGCCCGGGGTGGGTTTATCGACGGGCGCGGTGACCGCCACGGTCACGGGGGCCGCTGCATCGGCGGCCTTGGAGCTTCCGCAACCCATGGTGAGAAGTTTGAGTTCGGAACCCGACGCGCGGGTTCGAGTGAATGGAAGTCGAGTGACTCAGCTTCGGATCCTCGGCACCCGGCGTGATGAAAAAGACGCTTCCACGACGACGAGTCACAGACCTCGGTTTGGCTCGGTGCCGGAGGCCAAAAAAAGCTGCCGCCCCGAACTTTCCACCCGAACTTTCGCGAAACGTCATCAGATCCCCCTCGCGCGACGTCTTACTTGACTACCCATCGCACAGAAACCATGCCCACCATGAAAGCCTGGCAGGCCTCCGCGTACGGCGCGGAGGGTAACCCCGCGGACACCATCGCCAACCTCAAGCTCGCGGACGTCGAGATCCCCTCCGCGGGCGCGGGCCAGATCCAGGTGAAGGTTTCGCTCGCTGCGATAAACCCGATCGACTGGAAGCTCTTCTCCGGGGGTCTGCACGGCATCTGCCCTTGCACGTTCCCTTACGTGCCTGGTTTCGACATCACGGGCGAGGTCACCGCCGTCGGCGAAGGTACGTGTTCCCGTCGACTCGCGGTTCCTTCGACAGCCACCCGATCGCCTCACATGTCACATTGTCACCTCACGTCTGCGTGACACACTCGCGACACGTCGCCCGTCGGTTCGGGCGCGAACCGGCTCGATCGAGAGGTTTCTTTTCGGGGTCAGCAGACGCGCGCTTCAGAACGCCTCATTTTTTTTTCGCCACGCGTCCGTGGACTCACGTCGATCCCCCCGACCGATCGCGAACGCGTCTTCCCCCAGGCGTGTCCGACTTCCAGGTGGGCGACACCGTGTGCGCGGACCTCGGTCTGTGCGAGACGTGCGTCGACCCGAAACCGGCGCAGGGAAACGCCGGCGCGTTCGCGCCGTTCGCGGCGGTCCCGGCGTCTCTGTGCGCGAAAACCGACGGCGTGGACCCCGTCGCCGCCGCGGGCTTGCCTTTAGCGGGCCTCACGGCGTACCAGGCGCTGTTCACGAAAGCCGGCCGCACGTTCACCGGCGACACCTTGGGTGATTTGAAACCAGGTCAAAAACTGTGCATCATCGGTGGCGCGACCGTCGTCGGCGCGTTCGCGATTCAGCTCGCGAAAAACGCCGGCGCGTTTGTCGCGTGCACGGCTTCTTCCAACGACGACGCGCGGGGCGTGAAGAAGACCGAGGCGTGCAAAGCGCTCGGCGCGGATGTCGTGATCGACTACGGCAACGAAGAGTGGTCCGACGTGCTTAACGGGCAGGAGTACGACCTGGTGTTCGACACGATCGGCAAACAGGAGGACTGGGCGAACGCCGCGAAGGTTCTGAAGAAGGGTAACGACTTCATCTCCGTCGCCAACTTCGCCGCCGACCCCGCCGCTAACGAGGCCAACGTCTTCAAGAACTTCCTGCTCAAGAGCGACGGCGGGGATCTGAGCGACCTGGTCGCGATGGTCAAGGCCGGGAAGCTTACCGTGCCCGTGGACTCCGTCGTGCCCTTCGCGGACGTCCCGGCGGCGCTCGCCAAGAGCAGCGCGCAGGCCAACGCGGGGAAAATCGTCGTCGACGTCGCCAAGTGAGGTGCGCGTTTTTGTGTCGACGAAAGAGGCGTCTTCTGTTCGTATCGTTTCCGTTTTTTTTGGACTTCCGGTAGACAGCTTCCGGTTACCGGAAGCTCTACCGAGCCGTATTCAACACCGCTCTTAATCGCTCTCGCGTCGTCGTCCGTCGTTCGTCTTTTCCACTTCTCCTCGCCCTCGCCGTCACGCGAGCGACCACCCCGACCACGCCTCGCGTTTGAAGACGGCGTCCGCGCCGGCGTCCTCGAGTGAGCATTTAGTCTCGGGTTCGTTTACGCGTTTGTCCGGGAGCCACTCCAGCACGGGCTCGACGTATTTACCCCCGCTCTCGTGAAAAAGCAGCTTGGCGAACGTCACTAAGAAGCTCTCGGTTCCGAACAGGGACGGCGCTAAGAGCCGAGCGTACGCGGCGCGGTAGTACTCGCCCGAAGACTCGTGCGTCGCGAGCTTTGCGATTTGTTCGCCGAGACGCCGCATGTCTTCGACGGATGGCGTGCCGAGCTCGCCGCGCCACACGCGCGACGCCCACAAAGACTGGAGCTCGGCCACCTGGAAGTGCGAGCCGAAAGGAAGCACGTAAAGCACGAACGCCACGCGCGGCGCGTCCGCGCACAACACGCCGCGGTAAAGCGTGGGAAGCTTTTCGGTGTTCCGTTCGTCGGAAGAAGTTTTTCCGTCGGAAGAAGAGCCGAAGGAATATGAAAAGTCGTCGTCGCGCGCGCTTTCGCTTTCGCTTTCGCGGCGTTCGTCACAAGAGCTCTCCGATTCAAACGATTCTTCTTTCCGAGACAGAGACAGATCGAACGGCAGGTCCCGTCTGAACCCGGTGGCGAATATCACGACGTCGAAGCGGTCAAACGAGCCGTCCTGAAACGTCACCTCGTCGCCGCGCACGGAAACGAGCGCGGGCTTGATCGTGACCCGCCCCAGCGCGGCGGCGGCGAGCAAGTCGCCTCCGTCCGTCGCGCCCTTGGTCCGCGCGAGCTTTCTCAACGTCGGTACGCTCTCAAAATAGAGGTGCGCCAGAAGACCCAGGGAGGTTGGGAGCCAGTCTGTGATTCGGGTCAAAAACGACCGGCGTCCGCCAGTCAAGCCGCGGCGAATGAGCCACCTGTGCGAACGCGCGGCGAGCGTCGTCTTCGCCGCGACGCCGCACAGATCCTGAGCGACATCGGAGCCGGACGCCGCGCCGACGCCGACGACCAAAACGCGCTTCCCGCGAAACGGCTCGTTTGTTCGGTAGAGAGAGGTGTGCGTGATTTCGCCGGTGAAACCGCTCAGGCCGGGAATCGCGGTGTCGTCGGGAACGTTCGGCACAGAGAGTTGACCGGCGCACACCGCGACGGCGTCGAAACGTTTTGTGTGAACGTTTTGGACCGGTTTCGAACCGGCGTTCGCGCGAACCTTTTCGCGACTCTTTTTCGCGTCTGCGCGCTTCTCGTCGGCGGAGAGGTCCTCCACGACCACTTCGAACGTTCCGTCGTCGCGCCTAGTGACGGAACGCACTTCGTGGTTTAGTTTGATGCACGGCCGCAACGCGAACGCGTCGACGTACGCGGAAAGGTACAAAACCGTGTGCTCGTGGCCCAAGTAGTTTGGCCAAGAGTTTGGGGGTTTCAGCCCGGCGAAGCGGTTGTGGTTCTTCGTCAGGTTCTGCGTGACGTTCGCGAACACTTTGCACGTCTCGCTTCCGTACCGCCACAAGCCGCCGACGTCGTTTGATCGCTCGAAGAGCGTCACGTCGAATCCACGCGCGCGCATGTGGCGCGCGGTGACGATGCCGGCGGCGCCGCCGCCGATGACGCACACCGAGCGAACCGGGTTTGACTCGCGTCCCGGCGCGCGGCTTGTTTTTTCTCCCGGTTTAGTTTCGTCCGAGCACCGCGTCTTTGGCTCGAACCGCGTGGCGGGCGCGGCGTGCCCGAGCTCTCGCCACTCGAAGGACGCGATGGCGACGCCGCCCGCGAGGAAAACCGCGAGGAACGCCGCCGCGCCCAGCGCGCACGCGACGGCGGCGCGAACGAGAGACGGGAGGATGCCCGCGACGCAGGCCACGAGTGCGGCGCGCACGACCATGCGAAGCGTCCACACGGAAGCCTCGCGCGCGCGGTTCGCGCTCGCCGCGGTGACGCGGAACCTCGCGGGCGCGTGCGCCATCGTGGCGTGCCGGAACGCGCGCGCGCGAAGCGCGAGTGCAACCTCGCGCGTGATCTCCACCTGCACCGGCAGCGTGCCTCTGCGCGACGACGCGAGTGACTCCGCGCGCGTTCCGCAACCACACACGTCGCGAGCGGGCGCGTCGACGTCCATGTCGAGCCTCGGACCGAAACGGTTTCTGGGAACGCTCGAAAGCGCGCGTGTGGTTGTCTTCGTCCCGTCGCGCGCGCCGCGCACTCTCCCGCGCGCGGCGACGCAGAGCCATGGGGAACCGACAGTCTGCTCCCCCTTGCGGGGCCCCCGTGACCGCGCGCCCCGCGAACCCTTCCCTGACCGAGCGCGACGCGCGAAGCCTGCACGAGCTGTACGCCCACGACGCCGAGCTCTTGCGTCTCATGAGTCAGGCAGAGGCCTTGAGAGACCTCGCGAAGCGCGCGCACGACGCGTGCGCGACGCACTTCCACAACGCGCTCATCGCCACGAAGCACGAGCAGGCGTTCGGGGAGAGCCTCGTGGAGATGAGCCGGCGCATGCACGCGCTGGGCGCGCCGGTCGTCCCCACGTCGTCCCCGCGTCGCGCGGGGGAAAGCCTCGGAGGCGCCGAGGGGAAAGCCTCGGACGAGCCTCCACCCGGCGGGGAAAAGGTTGCCAACGACGTCGACCGCCTCGCGCGCAAGCTCGGGGACGCCTTCGTCGCCACCGCCGTGTCTCGCGGTCGCGTGTACGCGCGCCTGATCATGAACGTCGAGGCGCTCGCGCGGGACGTCGAGCGCGCGCACCGCGTCTCGCTCGAGAGCGCCGCGAAGGCGCACGAGAAGGCGTACAACCAGACCCGCGCGCCGAAGAGACGTCTCGAGCGTTTAAACGCGCGGGAAAACGGCGTTTCAAACGACGACGACGAGACACACGGGTCTGATGACGAACATCCACGATTTCACGATTCGACGAATCGAACGGCGCATTCGATCGACACCGCCCTCGCGCTGAAGATCGACCAGGCCGAGGTGGACCTCGGCAAACGCGTCGGGATCATGAAGGAGACCACGATCATGCTGAAACGACGAGCGAACGTTTTCGTCACCGAGTGGACGCCCAAAATCGCGAACGCGTTTCGCGGTTTGAACTTCGCGCAGCGCGACGCGTTGCACGCCGACTCGCAGGCGTTCGGCGAGGGGTGCCTCGTGCACGACGACTGCGACGGGTCCACCGAGGCGGCAAGAAGGAAGTGCCGCGAGTATCTCTTTCTGACTGACTCGGTTTCGGTTTCGGAGTCCGACTCGAGCGACGACGCGTCAGAAACGGATGGACGTTTGGAGGGACGCGTCGCGCCGCGATCGACTCCGGTGCCGTCTTCGGCGGACATCAAGGCGAAGGCGAAGGCGTGGGCGGCGTGACGCGAGAGGAACCTTTTTGTTTTTCACGCCACATGTGGTGGTTTTTTCGCGGTTTCGTGTCTTCTGTTCTTCCGTAGACGCCTTTTCACGCGTCTCGCGCGTTGTCATGAACATTGAGAAAGAAAGAAACACGCGACGACGCGTCGCTCGCGAGAAAAAAAAACGCTCGGACCTTCCGCTGTTCCCAGGACGGATGAGGTGACTCATCGCTTTTCGATTTTTGCCTCGTCAGCGCGATCCGAGAAAAGGGCGTGGGAGTTGACATCGGGCCACGATGCGCGATAGCACATCTCGACGCGCGCGCCGATACGCACGCGCGCGACGCGCTCGGTCACGCGTGCCCACTCTCGCGATGCCCCCCGACGTCTCCGAAGCCTCGTCTTCGGCGACCCTCACGCTGCCCGACGGCCGCGTGCTCGAGCTCCCCGTGCTCCGCGATGCCGCCGGCGCGACGTTCCTGGACGTCCGCCGGCTCTACCCCGAGCACGCGGTGTGCACGTTCGACCCCGGGTTCAACTCCACGGCTTCTTGCGCGTCCGCGATCACGTACATCGACGGCGAGAACGGGCGTCTGCTGTACCGCGGCTACCCCATCGAGGAGCTCGCGAAGTACGGCGACATGATGGATTGCTGGCACCTGCTGTTGCGCGGGACGTTGCCCACGCGCGCGCAGCGCGTCGTGTTTCAGCGCGACGCGCGGGGCCACCGCATGGTCCACGAGCACCTCATCCGGTTCTTCAACGGGTTCCAGCACGACGCGCACCCGATGGCCATCATGGTGTCCGTCGTGGGGGCGCTCGCGGCGTTCTACGACAAAGACCACGGTTTAGATTACGACGACGCGACGACGCGCGATTTAGCCGGTCTGCGCGTGGTGGGGAAGATGACCACTTTGGCCGCGATGGCGTACAAGACCGCACACGGCCAGCCCATCGTGTACCCCCGCGACGACTTGAACCTCGCGGAGAACTTCATGTACATGCTGTTCGGGTTACCGACGCGCGCGTACGAAGTCGACCCGGTGGCGGCGAAGTGCCTGGAGGTGATCCTCATGCTCCACGCGGACCACGAGCAAAACGCTTCGACGAGCACGGTTCGCATCGCGGGCTCATCCAAAGCGAACCCCTTCGCGTGCGTCGCGGCAGGGGTGGCGAGTTTGTGGGGGCCCGCGCACGGAGGCGCGAACGAAGCGGTGTTAGCGATGCTGGAGGAGATCGGAACGGTGGAGAACATCCCGAAGTGCGTCGCGCGCGCGAAGGACAAGAACGATCCGTTCCGTTTGATGGGGTTCGGCCACCGGCTTTACAAAACCGTCGACCCGCGCGCGAGACTGATGCGCGACATGTGCCACGATCTTTTAACGCACTTGAAGGTCAGTGACCCGTTGCTTTTAATCGCGATGGAGTTAGAGAAGACTGCTACAAAAGACGAGTACTTCACGAGCCGAAGACTGTACCCGAACGTCGACTTTTACAGCGGCATCTGTTTCCGCGCGCTCGGGATTCCAAAGAACATGTTCACCGTGGTTTTCGCCGTCGCGAGGTCCGTGGGGTGGATCTCGCAGTGGTGCGAGATGGCGGGCGACACGCCTTCGAGGATCTCGAGGCCGCGGCAGATGTACACGGGACATCCGGAGAGGCGGTTCGTGCCGGTGGCGGAGAGAGGAGGCGAAGAGTGCGCGGACGAAAAAGAAGCCGGGTCGTTCGAAACGCTGGAGGCCGTCGAAAGGCGGATCGTGGACGTCAAAGTCGCGATGCCGCATCCGTAGCTTTTACTGAAACCCAGATGTCGACGTTTCTCGGAGGCGACGATGTCGCGTGAGACTGAAGACGAACAACGACACCGAGTGCACGGCGCGAGTGACAACGACGCGCGCGTCTCGTGCGCTGCATCGCTCGCGCCCGAGGTCCCTCCTCGTTTCCTCCCTCGCCTCTTCTCTCTCCTCGCCATGCCGAACGCCGACGCCGCCGAGCGCGGCTCCGCGGTGACGGCCGCGGAGGCGGCCGGCGAGACCGCCCCGAGGCGTGGCCGAGAGAGAAGAAACCGCCCCTTCTGCTCGACCTGGACGCTCAACGCGGTCGCCGCCGCCATGCACGCCGCGTGGTTCATCGTCTTCGTGCTCCTGTGGGCGCTGGACGAGAACGAGGACGGCTCGAAGCGCGACGTGACGTATCCGCTCTTCTACACGTCCGCGCTGTTCGGGAAGCCCCCGGACCCGCCGCCCGCGGGGGACCTCGTCCTCGACGCGTCGGGCGCGACGGACGTCGGGTCCCAGACCCTGATCAACCCGTACCCTTCGTGCGACGCCCCCCGCGCCGCGCGCGTGGGCACGATGCCAGTGACCCCCGCGTTTCGCGACACCCACCTGGTGATGTCCCTGCACTGGCTCGTGGCGAGCTTCTTCGCGTTATCGTTCCTGTTCCAAGCCGCCGCCGCCGTCGCCGACGCTTTTTGGTTTCGCGCCCGCGCTCGACGCGCCGAGAAAAAGAAAAACCACGACGACGTCTCCGCGTCTCTCTTCGAGCCGTCATCGTCCGAAGACGACGACGACGTCGCGCGTGAACGGACTCGAGCCGCGATCGCGTCTACGTTGCGGTTCGTGGAGTACTCGTTCAGCGCGGCGGTGATGGTGGTGGCCATCGCGTTACAGGTGGGTCTCATGGACGCGTGGTCGCTCTTCGCGCTCGCCGCGTTAACTTGGACGACGATGATGCTCGGGCTGGTCGCCGAGCGAGTACTCGCCGTGGAGGAGCGCGTCGCCGCCGTCAAGGCGCGCACCGATCCTACGCGAACCGGACGCGAGATCAATCGAGAGAACGAGTCCACGAGTGACACCTCGAACGGCACCGGTTCCACCGCCGGTGACGATCCGCGACAAAAGATGCGGTCCGAAACCGCCGCCGTCGCGTCGGGGTTGCGCGTCGTTCGCTGGACGGCGCATCTCACTGGGTGGGTCTCGCAGGGTGTGGTTTTCGTCGTCATCATCGCGCACTTCTTCGCGTCGCAGCGCGCGTGCGAGTGGGAGGCGTCGACGGAAAAAGGCAATCGGCGTACAGATAACGTCGCGCCCGATTTCGTGTACGCCGTCGTCTTCGCCGAGCTCGCGCTGTTCGTCGGGTTCGGGCTAACGCAAACCGCGCAGTTCGTTTTCTTCGACCGAGACGTCTACTCCGCCGGGAGGAAATGCCGATGCCAGACCTGCCGCTGCGAAAGCCGCCGCGGGTCGAAGAAAAAAGGGAAGGAGACGACGATGCGCGGAACCGAAACCGAAACCGAAAACGAAACAGAACGCGCGCGTTGCTGTTGCGGCGCCACCGCACCGGCGCGGTACGACCGCGCCGCGCGGTCCCGCGCGCTGGCGCGCGTGGAGGCGGCGTACATCGCGCAATCGTTCGTGAGCAAGACGTTGCTCGGGTGGCTGACGTACGCGGGCAACTTCGCGTAGACGAAACCGCGGAGAGCGTCGCCAGAGACGTTTCGAACGAACAACCGCGTAGTTCTCTAAGCGCGTTTCGCCTGTTTTCGAAAACACCGAAGACTAAAAGACTAAAAGACTAAAGACCGCCGCCCTGGACGCCGTCGAGCGCCGCCTTGACTTCGCGGACCGATTCCTCGACCGCGGCGTATCCCGCCGCCGCCGCCGTCCAACCCGCGGCGGCGATCCACGGCCACCCCGACACGCCGTCGTTTCCGACGAGGGCGGAAAACGCCGCGTTCCACGCGAACCCGGCGATGAACGCGCCGACGCGCTCTTCGTCCGCCGCCAGGTCCCGCGCGACGATAACCCGGCGCCGCCGTTTCGCGTCGTCGCCGTTCGAAGCGCACTCAACGGCGCACTCGGAGGCGTCTCGCGCGCGCTCCGCGTACGTCGCCGCGGCGATCGTGACGGCGGACAACGCCGTGGCGTACGCGACGGCGGACGCCGCCGCCCCCAAACGCAGGCCGTTTTGACCCGCGTCGGGACCCGCGACTGAAAACCACGTCGTCTGCGCGGCGGCGTTGAGCGCGACGCCCGCGGTGAACGCGAACGCGCCGGCGAGCATAATCGACGCGTCCCGCGCCACAGACACCGAGTCGAGGATCTTCGCGCGGACGCCTCTTCCGGCGTCTCCCTCTTCCGGAACACGTACTAACTCCGACGCGTCGTCGTCGCGTGTCCTTCCCGAGAGCAGAGGCGTCTCGTTCGGAGACGTCTCAATCGGTGCGCCTCCGTCCCTTCCTCTTGTCACGTCACTTTGAGACGCGGAGGAGCCGAAACCGGATGAGAAAGCGCCGAAAACCTCCGCCGCCTCTTCGGCGTCGCGCGCGAACTCGTGGGACCACGGCTCGTCCCGCCCCGCGGCGCGCGCGGCGACGAACGCCGCGCGCGCGCCCACCGCGACGAGCGCGACGAGCCATCCCACGAGTTGCGCTTTCAAACCGTTTTCCGTTTCCCGAATTCCAAACGCGACGTTCAAGAAGCGTCTCGCCGCGCCCACCCACGCCACGGCGACGATCCACTCGCACGTCACGCGCACGGCGTCTCGCGTGACCCGTGACGTTTCGTTTTCCGAAAACAGACCCTCGACGTCCTCCGCGGCGACGCCTTCGTCGCGCGTGAACAAGTCTGCCTCGGTGGTCACGCGCAACACCGGACCGAGCGGTCCTTTCCCTTTCGCGCCGTTTCGCGCGACGAGCGCGAAGAAAAAAGAGAGGAGGAGCGTAGAAAAAACGTCGTCGGATACGGTGTTTGACGGAAGCGTCCCTAAAGTCGCCACCGCTAACGACCACATACACGTGAAAACGCACGCGCCTTGTAAACGCCTGTGCGCGAACGATTTGAACCGGAGTGTGAAAATCGGCGGGCTCAGCGGTGAACGAAGAAGCGCGCCGACGACGGACATTTTTTTTCGTCGCGTTTGCGTCACGTCGGAGCTCTGATCACTCGCTTCGTCGCGCGTCGTCCGACTCCGCTCCTTCTCTTTCTCCTCCAGGCTGGCGCGTTTCTCGGCGCTCCAGCGCACCACCGCGACGCACGCGGAGGACACGCCCAGGGTGTACGCCCAGGTCCACACCAGCATCAGGCCGTGGAACTGCCGGGTCATCAGGACATCAATGGTGGTCCTGGTGGGGCCTCCCACAAGGCGCATCACGCACCGGTTCCACGCTAAAAGCGCCAGGTAGTTGAGCACCTCGCCGACATGTTTCCCCAGCATGCGCGAGGACACCCGGGGACCCCGGGCGACGGAGGGCGTCGCGGGAGACTCGGGCGAGGCCGCGACGGGATCATCCTCCACGACGTCCTCGTCGAGGACGCCGTACGCGCCGCGGTGCGCCATGCCGTCCTCACCGAGGTGCGGCGCCGACTCGACGACGCTAACAACGTCTCGCCGTACTTGTACGTTACCGACGACGAGAAGTCGGCGCGCCAGTCTCGGGCGGTCCGTCAAATTTCTTCGCGTGTTGGTGTCCAGCTCCAAAACAATCATCATCGCCTGGGACGACGTCGCGATCCGCTCGATCTTCAGACCGCGTTGGCACGGTGCCAACGCGAGATAGGACCCCTTCTTCAGCGCACGCGCGCGACGTGCCTCGAGCGCCCGCGACCGCGAGACGAGCCCCAAGAGACCCTCCGGTGTCGTCTCGCGTCGTCGTTTCCGCGTCTCGGCGATTTTAAATAATCTCGACAGCTCCGAGGAGGATGGCCGCGTGGACCGCGAACGCGGAGCCCCCCCCCATGACCGCGGAGGAGCAGCACCTCGCCGCGCTTCTGCGGGAGACCACCGCGGCGGACGCGACCCGCATCGCGGCCGCTGAGGCGCAGCTGGCGTCCGCCTCAGACCAGCCCGGCTTCGCCGCCGCGCTGCTCGGCTGCGTCTCCCGCGCCGCGCCGGGTGCCGACGGCCAGGCTGATCCCAGCGCGCTCCTCGTGGCTGTGCCCGCGGCGGCGGCGCTGCACAACTACGCGCGCGCGCGTTGGCCGCACAAGCTCATCCCGGGCGAACGCGAGCCCGTTCGCGCCGCCATCCTCCAGTGCCTTCTCGTGGCGCCTCCCTCCGGCCCGGTCGTGCGTCTGCTCGCCGAGACGTTTCGCATCGTGGTCACCGAGGATGTGACGCGCGCGAAGCGGTGGCCGGATCTGCTCCCGGCGCTGTGCGGCGCCATGCAGGAGTCCAACCTGATGGTGGGCAAGGAGACGTCTCGCGTGCGCACCGCCAACGCGCTCACCGCTGTGCACACGCTTTTGAAGCCGTACAAGTACTTCCAGAACCCGGGCGAGGCGAAAGAAGCGGCGCCGCCCGAGTTGGAGGCGATCGTCAAAGCGTTGCTCGAGCCGCTTCTCGGCATGCTGGGCGTGTTGGCCGGCGGAACGCTTCAGGCGGCGGCGGCGGATGCCGCGAACGCGCACGGCGCAAACGGACCGACTTCGGAACGACCTTCCGACATTTCCGTCGCCGGTAAAGACGCGAATGACGCGAGTGCAAAACAACGCGAGAACGACGCGTTGCTTCTGGTGTTGCTGAAGTGTTTCCACCACACAATCGCGGCGTACATGCCGATCGCGCTGACGCCTTCGTTGCGGCACTGGCTCGAGGTGCTGGTGAAGATTCTCGAACGCGCGCCGACGTTTTTCGCGCGAGTCGTTGACCGCGACGAAAAAATGCTCACGCCGAGACGCAAAGCCGCGAAGCGCGCGATCCAGTGTCTGATATCGCTCGTCACCAGACACAGAAAACACGTGGACAAAGCGTTGCCCACGCTGTGCTCGCACGCCACCGCGCTGGCCGGCGCGCTGGCGGCGAGGCGAGCGAGCGCCGGCGCGGACGACGAGCCGTGTCCGACGGCGTCGCGGACCGCCGCGGCGTGCTTCGATCTTCTCGCGCGCGTCGCGGAGACGGCGCCCGGGTTCAAGCTTCTCGCGCCCAATTTCTCGCGTCTGCTCGAGCAGGCCATCTTCCCCGCGCTCCGCGCCGCCGCGGACGACGAGCGCGACTGGGAGGAGGACGAGGAGGAGTACCTCCGGCGGAACCTGCCCGCGGACGCCGTCGACGACGTCACCGGGTTCAACGAGGAGCTTTACGCTCCCAGGCAGAGCGCCGCGAACCTGCTCGCGCTGCTCGCGGAGCGGGGCAGCGGCGGCGGCGCCGGCGCGCTGGGCGGGGACGACGATAAGTCCGGCGCGCAGGACAAGCGGAGCCGCGGCTCGAAGAAAGGTTCTTCGAGAGCTTCCAAGAGGGGTTCGAAAAACGACACCCCGGGCGACGTCGCGCTCTCGTTTCTTGAGCGGTTCCCGCCGCCGGAGCCGGAGCTCGCGCGACTGGACGGGAACGGTGCCTCGAACTACTACGGCGTGCTGGTGGCGTACGGCGCACTCGCGAACTGGCTCGCCAAGCACAAGACGCGCGATGCCGCGTCGCGGGGGGCGCTCGCGACGCTCATCCGCCGGAGGGTCCTGCCCGCGCTGGCGCCCGCCGGCGCCAACAGCGAGGTCGCGTCGGCGATGCTTCGCGCAAACGGGTGCTGGTCCATCGGCGAGCTCGCCGCGACGGACGCCGTGCCCGCTTCCGAGGCGCACGCCGCGCTTCTGTCCTGCCTGACCGACCCGGCGGGCGCAGAGCACCCCGCGCTGCGCTCGGCGGCGGCGTCCGCCATCGCCGCCGCGCTGCACGCCAGCGTATGGCCTGAGGACTGGACGCCGCTGCTCACGGCGGCGGCGGCGGCGGCGGCGCCCGCGGCGGGCGGCGAGGACGACACCGACGCGTCTCGGCTCCGCGCGATCCGGCTCATCGCCGTCGCCGCGGAGGCGGCTCCCGAGCACTGCGGCGCGGCCGCCACGGCGACGGCGCTCGCCGCGGCTCTGGCGCGCGCCGCTGCGGGGCGAACCCCCGCGCCGCCCGCGACGCTTCCGCCTCTCGTGGAGGCGGCGCTTGAAGCGCTCGTCGCGGTGGTTGACGCCGCCGCGGAGACGGCGGAGGAGGAGGAGGAGGAGAGTGTTTTAGAGAGTTCGATACATTTTTCGAAGCCTCCGCACCCGCACCTGGTGGCGCTGGTGCCGCACTGCTGCGACGCGCTGCGGCGCGCGTGGCTTCCCTCCGCGTGGGGTCTGGAGGCTTGGCCCGCGTCCTCGGGGGACTCGGGGGATACCGGCATGATGACCGGCGGCGACGACGGCGACGGCGATGCGTCTTGTCCCTCCGGCGGTACGCCCGCGCCGTGCTGCATGGGGGACTGCTCGCGTCTTCTTGTAAAGGCTCTGAAGTGGTGTCCCGACGCGGCGAGCGCGCACGCGATCGAGCTCGGGGGGCTAGTCGTGGCGCACGCCGAGCTGCTGGAGGAGTGGGACGCGCTGGGCGAGGAAGAGGACGAGTCGGCGACGGCGGCCATCGCCGCCGCCGCCGACGCGTTCACGCGCGGCGCTTTGCCCTCGGCGGCGGCGAGCGCGGCGTTCCCCCTGTACGCCAAGTTCGTGGCGGACGCCATCGACACCGCCCCGGTCGCCGTCGCGTGCGCGCGCGCGTGCCGCGCGTCGCACGCCGTGCTCGGCCTCGCCTCGAAGATCGCGCCCACCGAGGTGCTCGAGGCCGTCGGCGTCATCGGCGAGGCGGCCACCTCGCGACTCTCCAGCCTCGAGAGCCCGGACGTGCCTCTGGCGCGTCCGCTGGCGCTCGCCGTGGCGGCGTGCGTCGCGCGCACCGCCGCGACGTCGCGGCTGGACGTGAGCCCGGACGTGATCGCGGACTGGGCGCGCGCCGCCTCGCGCGCGCTCGCGCGCGACGACGGCGACTTCGTCGCCTCGGAACTGAGAGTGGTCGCGGTGGCGGCGCTCCGCGCGCTCGCGGGAGGCGCGGCGGCGGACTCGGAAGCCCGCGCGGGCCTCGTGGAGTGCGCTCTGCGCGCGGTGATCGGCCTGCGCGACATCGACGGCGCGGAGGGCATGGACAAGGCGGACGGGGACGACGCTGACGATTCAGAGGATGAAGATGATGATGATTCGGACGACGACGATAGCGACGACGACGACGACGACAGCGACGACGACGCCGAGCGAGACGGCGGCGATTCCGAGGAGGAGACGGAGGCTGCTTTTTTGGCTCGGTACGCCGCGGAGGCTCGGCGCATGGCCGGTGAGGGTCCCGAGGACCCCGACGCGGGCGACGTGGACGACGCCGAGGACGGCGAGGAGGTTTCGCTGGACGGCGTGCAGATCGGCCCGCCGGGCGCGGAGGCGACGGCTTTGCTCGGGTGGCTCTCGTCCGCGGCGTCGGCGGGGGACCTGGGCGCGCTCGCGGCGACCCTCCAAGCTCGTCCGATCGCCGGCCTCGAGCGCGTCGGCGATTTGCAATCCGTGCTCTCGTCCATGGCTGTGGTGAGCGGCCAAACGCACGGCGCGGGGGTCGGGTTCCCCACGCCGGGCGCCGCCTCGCCGTCCAACTCGCAGGGCGGAATCGACTTCGGGGGGCTGCGGCTGTGATTTTTTGAGACGACGCCGTCGAAAAAAGTTTCTCTCGGGAAAAAGTACGCGCGACGAGAAGAGACGAAAGACGGCGAAGGTACCGTCGCGACGCCGACGCGAAAGCGAAACGAAACCCGACAGAACCTTTCGGAACCCTTTCCACGTTCGGTTTAGGGTGCTGACGACGACGACACCAACGAAACGATCACGTTATCTATCTACTAATACATACGTCTACCGTGGTGATACCGATACGCTCGTCGGCGCGTCCCCTTTAGATTCGTTCGGCGTGTCGCTTCGAGCGCGACGACGCGACGCCGTCGAAACGGTCGTCTTTTCGTCATCCGCCGTCATAGCGTCGAACTTTCACCGGGGCGCCTTTTGACGTTTGAAACGTCTTTTTGACTCGCTCGGTCGCTAGGCGCCGTCGCCGACGCGCAAGGGCTGCGTGCGTCGCGCGGCGCGGTCGGCTTCGCCGGAGTCGTGCCCGAACCCGAGAAAGGAAAGCCCCGAGAGCGTCGAGCGCGGCGTCGGTAACTTCGCCGTGTTGTGATGGAACCCCCTCGTCTGCAGCGCCTCGCGCACCGCGTCCGCGCCCCACGCCTCGACGTCATGACGCTCCACCTCCTTGTCATCCCGGTCGAAGATCACCAGCGTCACGGGATGGCCGCGTTCCCACCGCACGGTGGTCTGCTCGAACGCACCCTTCTCGACTTCATCCTTGAGGAGCTTCTTGAGGTCGGGATGCGCGTTCAGGCGTCACGCGGGGCAGGAGACGAACTCGGCGCGGCCGAGCGTCTGAGCCTCGGACAGCGTGCCGGCCGCGGCCGCGTCCGCGGCCAGCGTCGCCGCCACCAGCGCGACGAGCGCGAAGAGAGCGCGCGGACGCGCCATCGGAACTGGGCGGAAACGGGATTAGATCGCCGGACGGGAAAACGTCGGAGCTGTCGAGAGTGACGAGAGAAAAGACGTTTGAACTTGCAAGAGCGAACACTGCTCACTGCGCGCGTCCGGTGACGATGGCGGCGGCGGTGGCGAGCTGGAAGGCGTTCGTCGCCGCGACGGCGGCGGGTGCGGATGTGTACGGCCCCGAGTGCGCGGCGCTCCGAGAGCACGGCATGACCGCGCTCGCGGAGACCCACTTCCTGGAATCCGTCGAGGTACGACGTCCCCTCGAGTGTGCCTACGCGAACGATCTCGCCACGCCCGACGCGACTCCTGACCCCGGGATGGGTCCCATCCCTCATCCCCTCCTCGCCTCTTTTCGCGAAACAGGCTGCGTTCAAGACCACGCACGTCCCCGCGTTCCGCGCCGCCCTCGAGCGCGGCGGTCCGTTCCTCTCCTCCAGCCACGCGCACGACTCGTGGGCGTGGGTGGACGACGCGTTTCCGAGCGCCGTCGCGACGTTCGCGAACGCCGCGGACGACGTCTCGCGCCGAGCGGACGCGCTGGAGACCGCGCTGAGAGGCGAGGGAAAGAAAGAAACAGAAACAGAAACAGAGACCGAGACGAAACACACGAGACGCGGGATCATGCACAAAACGAACGGCTTCGGAAGGCGCGGCGGTTCGCGACTCCGACGCCGCGCGCGCGCGCTCGTCGCCGCCGTCGCCGCGACGCGCGGTCCCCCCTCCGTCGTCTCCGTCGCCGAGGCGTACTTCGCGCGTCGGCTCGCCGAGTTCGCGGCGAAAGCGGAGTGTTCGCTGGAGGAGGATGAGGAAGGGACGGACGACGTGCCGGACGAAGCGAACGACGACGAAGAGACGGAGGACCGCGAGACGTACGCGACGGAAAAGCGAGACTCGGAAAACGACGGAGGCGGCGGCGGCGTCTCCATGGACGTCGACGGCGACTCGTCCGAAAACGTTTTCGGGTCCGGGCTGGACAGACAGCAGTCGCTGATGCTGTCCACCGGCGCGAGCGGGCTCGCGCGCACGCACTCGCTCATGCCCGCGTCCGCGGTGGCGCGCGCGACGGCTTCCGTCGCGGACGTGATGGGCGCGCGCTGGGCCGCCGCGCTGGCGAGCGTGGGCTCGAACATGCGTTCATCCGGCGCGTTCGGCGGAACGTGCGCGGCGGCTGCGGCGGCGGCGATCGCGTTCGCGACGCGCGCGCGCGTCGCCGAGCGCGCGAGCGGTTCGTTCGAGAAGCGTTTCTTGAGTCCTCTGTTACGATGGGTCGACGCCGTGCCTCTGGCTTTTTTAAAACAAATAGGCCTGGTGACGTCCATCGAGACGGACGACGCGTCGGCTCAGTGGCGCGCGCGTTTAGCGCACTGCGCGTACGAGTCGCTGGGCGCGTGCCTTGTCGCGGAGTGTTTCGACGTCGTCGTCGAGTTCCCCGACTCGAAACCCGCGCTTTTTGACTTACGCCGGTGTTTGCGCCGAACGTCGCTTCGGTTCGATTTAACGCACGCGCTACGAGACACGTTACGAAGACGGTTGCTCATCGCCGGCGCGCCGACGTCGGACATCATCGACACGTACCGGCTTTTGATCCGCGCTATGAACGAGTTAGACCCGAGCGGAGTGGTGTTGGCGGCGGTTTCCGGCCCGCTTAAGGAGTACCTGCGCGAGCGCAAGGACACCATCCGGTGCGTGGTGAGCATGCTCATGGGCGCCGAGGCGGACGATACAGACGGCGAGGCGAACATGGGGGGGCTGTTGTCGCGTGACGAGCCGGTGAACGCGGCGAACGCCGACGGAGTGAGCGCCGGTCTCGAGGGCGGTCTCGCGGATGACGGCGACGCCGAGTTTCTGGAGTTTTTTGAAAACGCTCTCGACGCGGGGCGCGTGGCGAATTCGTCGAGTTCTCATCGCGAACGCGCGCGCGTCCCGGAGTGGGCCAAGTGGGAGCCCGAGCCGGTGGAGTCCGAGGCTGCGGCGAGCCGCGGGCGGCGGCGCGGCGGGGACGACGAGCTCGGGCAGCTCGTGAGTATCTACGGGAGCAAGGAGCTGTTCATCGCGGAGTACCGGAACATGCTCGCCGAGCGCTTGCTGAGCAAAGTGGGACACGACGTGGACCGCGAGACGCACGCGTTGGAGCTGCTCAAGCTTCGGTTCGGCGAGGCTTCGTTACACAAGTGCGAGGTGATGCTGAAGGACATGCGGGACTCGAAACGTCTGAACGGCAACATCAAGGCGCCCCCCGCGGTCGGGACTCCCGCGGCGAACGACGACAAAGCGCGTAAACAGACGGAGACGTTGCGGTCGTCTCCCCTGGACGCGACGGTGGTGAGCGCGCTGTTCTGGCCGCCGTTCGCGGACGAGGCGCCCGATTTTAAACTTCCGGACGCCATGAACGACTTACTGGAGACGTACGGCGAACGGTACCACCACCTGAAGGCGCCGCGGAAGATGAAGTGGCGCCCGACCATAGGCGTCGTGCAGATGGAGATCATGTGGCGCGACGTCGAGGTTTCCGTCTCGGTCGGCCCGATCGAAGCCGCGCTGATTCACTTTTTTCAGGACAAAGAGCGGTGGTCCGCGAACGACCTCGCGACGGCTTTGGGCGTCTCGAAGCAGACGCTTCGGCGAAAGGCGGTGGTGTGGATCAACGCTGGGGTTTTGAAAGAGGAGACAGGCGGCGACGACGTTTCAAAACACGGGTACCGGCTCACGACGGGCGCCGACGCCGACGCCGCGGAGTTTGAGTTTGGCGCGGCGGCGGCGGATGACTCGTCGGCGGGGGGCGGCGGCGCGGTGGCTTCCGCGGAGGACCAAGCCGCGGCGGGCATGAAGGTGTACGAGCAGTACGTCATCGGCATGCTCACCAACTTCCCGTCTCTGCCGCTGGACCGCATCCACAACATGCTGAAGATGTTCGTGAGCGAGCCGCCGTACGACCGCACGAGCGAACAGCTCGCGGCGTTCCTGGCGCAGCTCGTCGCCGAGGACAAGGTGGTGATGGAGGGCAACCAGTACAAGCGGAGGACGTCGTAGACGACCGCGACGTTCGAAATATCTTCTGTCACATAGACACCCTCCTCGATCGTCACTTCGTACGGACGACTGATGATACACGTCGTCGTCTGCTCGCTCGCTCGTTAGTGCACTACTTGTCCAGCCCCGGGAAGCCCTTCGTGTCCTTGAGCGTCTGGAGCTGTTCCTCGGAGAGACTCTCCTTGATGCTCCGGCCGAGCTTCGTGCTCTCGAACGCGGTGTCGAGGTTCCACTCGCTCGGGTCCGGCTTGGGGTTCACCGAGGGCGGCATCTTCGCGAGCATCTCCTCGTACAGCTTCTTACCGTCCATGATGATGGGGAAGAAGTGCGGCTGCCCCTCCGGCCGAGTCTGGTTCTCCTTGTAGTACACCAGCACGGGGAAGCCGGGGAACCAAAACTCCCAGTTGGTCACGCTCTCGAAGCTCCACTTGTTCGCCCCACCGCCCTGCAGCTTGTTGTCCCCGGAGGAGTCCGTGTCCACCTCCAGCGCGGCCGCGTCGTCCGCGCCCGGGTCCACGAACACCACGTCCAGGTCGGTGTCCGAGAAGCGGAAGCGCACGCGCGACGCCTGAAGGGTCAGGAACGCGCCGAGGAAACCGTGCACGCCGAACTGCGTCCAGAGATGGCACACCGGACCGAGGAAGGTGGCCACGCCGAGCAGAACGCCGCCGATGCGGTAGTCGCCGGGAATGACCGTCATGTTGGACGCCGCCGCGACCAGGGGGTTGCGACCAGCCTTGGCGGCCGCGGTCGAGCCGCGGGGCGAGGGACGCTTCGAGGCTTCGCACCGGACGGGCGTAACGACGGTTCGGGGACGCGAGCGGATCGCGGCGGCGACCGCGCCGCGGGCGGGCGTGCGCTTCGCGGCGCGGAGCGCGAGAGGCGCGCGCGCGAGCTGCGGGGCGGCGAGGGCAGGCATTCTTCTTTGACGTGCGTCGGGAAGTGCGACGGCGCGTGGAGATGTGCCCACGGCGGGCGAAGCGTCCAGCCTGGCATTGCGTTTCGCGCCTGCCGAGAATTTTCGCCCCGTCAGCACGTTTGTTATCCGCTCATCGAGCGCGCGGTCATTGCATCTCGCGCGTGTGTCCGCTTTCAAATCCGCAGCGATGTCCGCCTTCGCCCCCGCATCCTGCGCGCAGGCCGCCCGGCGCCCGCGCGCCACCCCCGCGCCGAAGGCTCGGGACGCGCGCGTCCCCCATCGGTCCGCCCTGCAGTTTTCCCGACGCTCCACGATCGCCTCCGCCCGGCGCGGCGCGGCGGCCGCGGCCGCGGCCGAGGACGCCCCGAAGAAGGTTCTTGTCCCCGTCGCGGACGGCACGGAGGAGATCGAGGCCGTGACCGTCATCGACGTGCTTCGCCGCGCGGGCGCGGAGGTGGTGGTGATGTCCGTCGAGGACGGCCGGAACGAGGTGGTGTGCTCGCGCGGGGTGCGCCTCGTGGCGGATGCGAACGTCAAGGAGCTGGCGGGCCGCGGCGCGCCCTCGGACTGGGACCTGATCGCGGTTCCGGGGGGCATGCCCGGCGCCGAGCACATCGCGGACCACGTCAAGTTCCACGCCGTCTTAGAGAAGCACTTCCGCGCGGGAAAGCTCATGGCGGCCATATGCGCGGCGCCCGCGATTTGTTTCGAGCCGAAGGGGTTTCTCGAGGGGTACGCCGCCACCGCGCATCCGAATTTCGTGGACGAGCTCGGCGGGTCTCTTCTCGAGAAGAACATCTATAAAGAGTGCCGCGTGGTGGTGGACACGCAGATCGTCACGTCGCGCGGGCCCGGCACGTCCATGGAGTGGGCGCTGTGTTTGGTGGAACAGCTGTACGGCTCCAAAAAGGCGCGGGAGGTGGCGGCGCCGATGGTCGTGCAGCCCGCCAACGCGCGGCTCCGACAAAACCTCGAGTGGCGACTCGACGAGACCCCGCTCGAGTAGATTCCGAAACGATCGTCGATCTTCGTCGAGAGCGCTTCGGGTCAGGGAGCGTATCGTTCGAGTGAAACGTGTGATAGAAACGTCTAGACGGTCTCTTTTTCGCGACGACGTCGTCGTCGTCGACGGTTTCGCTTTTTGGATTTCCTTCGCAGCAGCGTGTCTGACGTCCCCGGGATGTCGTTTCGCACGTGTGCCCACCTGCCGGAGCGCGCCAAATTCCTCGGTCGTTCAAAAACAATCGTGTTTTCTCGTGTCGCGCAACCTCGGCGGCCACTTCGCGCGCGCGCTGGTGGGTCGTCATGAGTCCTTCCGGCAGCGCGCAGTACAGCGGCCGCGCCGCCATGATGGCCAAGGTGGCCTCCATGGCGGGCGCGAGCGCGGAACAAGGAGGCGCACCGGTACGTCTCGGCGGACGCCGAGATGGGGATTATTCCTTCACTGTTTTCCCCGCGCGGTGGGCACACCGCGCGGTTCCCGCCCTGCGCTTCCCCGCCTCCCCGCGACCGTCGACGGCGCGGGGCCGACGTTTGCACCGCGCGCGCGCGATGCCGAGACGACACGAGTCTTAGAGTCCGGGGCGTTCCCCCGCGCTTCCGTCCGCGCGGCAAAACGCCGCTTCCGCCTCGGCGCGCGTCGGCGGTCATCCGCCTTTCCGACGCCCCCGCGTTTGAAACTGACCTCCTCCCGTCATCCGATTATTCCCAAACGACAGCTTCGCGACGTGGACATCAACCGCGTCTCCGCGGACGCGCTCGAGGCGGCGCGGCGCCGTCGCGGGGACGGCGTCGCCACGCCCGAGCTCGCCGACGGCGCGCCGAACGCGCCGAACGCGGCGGAACGTATGAGTCTTCAGTCGGCGGCGGAGACGCCGAGCGACGCGCCGCGCGTCTCGGCGTCTCCGCCCGCCGCGAACGCCGCCGCCGCCGCCGTTCCGCGCGCGGAGCACTCGCGATCCAAAACCGGGCGCCGCTCCGCCGTCCCCGTGGCGGGCAAATGGGACGTCTCGTTGCCTCTGCCTCCCGCGTACGAGCGCCTGGCGGACGCGTTCGTGGCGCTCCAGCAAGTCGGCCCGCTGCTCCGGAAGCGGCAGCAGGCGTGCACGGCGGACATCGTGTGCGCGTCCGTGGAGACCATGACCGGCCGCCGGTGCACTCTGGCGATGCTGCGCTCGGTGGAGGCTGTGCAGCCGGGGACGGTGTCCTTCAGCGTGCGCGGAGGAGGAAGCGCGTTCGACCCGGAAAACGGACCGACGTCCCCGCGGCGCGTCCGCGCGGACGTCGCCGACCCCGACGGCGTCTTACCGGTCCCTTCCAAAAACGAAAGCGACGAAGCTGCGCCTCTCGTCGTCTCAGAAACGCGAGTCTCAAACGTACGAAAACAGCCAAGACAACAGACGCAGGACGCCAAGGGCGTCTCCGCTCGTCGGTTCCGCGCCGCGCTCGTCGCGCTGGTGGGCGCGCACCACGACGCGTTTTGCGCGGAGGAAAGAGAGAAGCGAGCCGAAGAAAAAGCCGACGGAGCCGACGACGCGCCCGTGATGGCGGACGGCGTCGTCGTGGAGTGGCACGCGCGCTTCGATCTCGGGAAGGTGCCTGACCCACCGCTGGAAGGAATCAGGGGGTGTGTGGCTGACGGAGGGGCCTCGGCGGCGGCGGACGGCGGGCGAGCGAGCCGAAAAAAAGACGCCGCGGCGACGGCGGCGGTCGCGCTCGGCGAGCGAGTCATCACCGGTAACGGCAGCGCCGTGCCCGACTCGTGGCACCGCGGCCACGCCAAGGACACGGCCGACGTCAAGGCGAGGCTCGTCGCTTCTGTCCCCGTGGCGACCGCGGAGGCTGCCGCCGCGGCCGCCGAGCTGGGGGACGCGGGGCGCGAGCTCCCGCTCGCGGCGGTGGCGGCGGTGATGCATCGCAAGCGCATGGCGGACCACGATTTAGATCCCGCGACGGTTGCGGAGCGCCGGCGGCGTCGTCTGTGCGATTTGCTCCCCGGCACCTTCGACACCGTGCGCAGCTTGTTCGCGACGAGCAAGAAGAAGGTGTCTCCGTTCGCGGACCTGCTGGACAAAACCACGCGCGCGACGTCGAAAAAAAACGCGACCCGCGACGAGACGGAAGCCGCGCTGCGTTTAGTGGCGGAGGCGTCGCCCGAGTGGTGCGCGCTGATGCCCGCGCACACCACCGTCTCGGGCGAGGAGCTGTTCCGAATCAAAACCTCGGACGCCGCGGTCACGAGGTTTGTCAGGCAGAAGCTCGTCGCGATGAAGGAGGACAAGTTGTGAGGGAGGGCGAGTGTGGCGATGTTCGGGACGGGCGCGCGGTGGACGTCGCGACGACGTTTCCGCGTCGAAAACGAAAACGCGTCTCGAGTTGTTTTTATTGACGTCTGTTTGCGTGTCAGGGTCGTGTCGAGTCTCCTCAAAAAGCGGGTTTGTGTGCGGATCGCGCCGAGATCGTCCCCATTCTCTGGTCCGCGGCGCCGGCGCCATGGATCCCCTTCGCCTGATCCGCGATGCGGTCATCGGCGGGACCATCGGAGGGTGCGTCTCGAGCACGCGTGCCTCTCGTCGCGCGGTTCTCTCGTCCCGGCCGCTCTCGCGCGCGCCGCGTCCCTCGCGATCACGCGCTGACCCATTCGCATTTCTCCCGCCCGCGTCCCAGGTCCACGTTCGATGACACGCACGTGCACATCGACGAGCGGCACTCGCTGCCGCGCAAGTCCACGACGAACTACAAGGCGAAGATGGGCAAGGGCTACCTGACCATCGAGCAGATATGGTTCCTCGCGAAGAGCACGTCGGCGAATCCCAAGGCGGCGCATCCCGCGTACCTCAAGGAGGCGCTCGCCGCGAAGTTCGCGGCGGTGTCCCTGGTGGACCGAAAAGACCTCCTCGACTTCCTCACCGGCAAGACAGACACGTCCGCGAACATCGACCTGAACGTCCCGGCGTTCACGGACGTTCAGGTGGACGTTCCGCGAGACGAGGAAGGCGCGAAGCGAAGCCGCGAGGACGGCGCGGCGTACGACGAGGAGTCGGCGCGACCGCGCGCGCGGCCGTTGCACACGCGCAACAGCGCTTTACAGTGCGACAAGAGCTTCGGGGCTGTGCTGGGTTTCTTCGGCGCCGCCGAGGGCAGCGGTTCAAAGCCCAAAACAGTGGAGGAGCCCAAGATCGCGCCGCTGAAGAGCACGCGGTTCGAGGACGTGGACACGCGCGAGTTCTACAAAGCGCAGCTCGGGCGCGACTTCACCGACCTCGGCATCGTGGAGAACGCGGGCTTCCTCGGCGGCAACCGCAAGGTTCTGCCCGAGCTCTCCGCGGCGGAGCAGGCGCGCGCGGAGGCTGTGACCGGGCACAAGATCGAGAAGAGCGGGGCGGACAAGGCGCTTCCGGTGGCGGGACGCGCGTCGCGGTCGTCGACTAAACCGCGCGAGGATTACGCCAAGGGAAAGACGCCCATCATCCTCGTGCCCGCGGGGTTCGGCAGTAAGGTGCTGTTCAACATGTACAACGCCGCGCGGTTTTTGCAGGAAGAGACGCTGGTGACTTGGGACACGTACCACAAGCGCGGAGACAAGAAAGCCACCAGGCTTGACATCAAGCGGCGGTACAAACGGAGCCCGTCCGTGAAGTACAGGGTCACGGATGAGGTGCCTTCGCGCGACTCGAAAGATTGGCAGTGCGTGGTGGCGGTGTTCGTGTCGGGGAAGGCGTGGCAGTTCAAGGACTGGCCGTTCAAGGGCGCGGACGAGGGGGATCTGGTGGAAACGTTCGCCAAAGTCCGGGGGTTCTACGCGCAGTACGACACCGAGACGCCCGCGGACGTCATCAAGACGTGGAACGTGCAGACGCTGCGCTTCCAGAAAAACGTGCGCCACGGCGACCGCGCGCAGTTCGAGCAGTTCTGGAACGAGGTGGACAAGCACCTCGAGCTGAACCGCTCGCAGCTCAAATACTGACGTCGTCGTCTCGATGTCGCGCATAGGGTCATACATAGGAAGAGTTTTGTAGTCATCGACCGTGAGCGGCGTTCGTAGTCTCGGCGCGCGAATCCGCCATCCTCCTCGAGTCTCGTCTCGTGTTCGTTCCCGGAACTCCGGTCGTGTGCGATTTCAGACTCGAGGTTCTCAATATTGACCCGTTTGGATTTTGAAACGGAGATTTTCAAGATGAAGCGACGCGCGAGACGGGAGGCTGTCGCGCCATGGTGTTCTTCGTGCGTGTGGTGGTGTTAAGATTTAAACACCATTGGAAGTTGTTGGTTTTGTTATCGTGCTCGTGGAACGGCGCGCGCTTAGCGCGACGCTTACGCGCGCTCACCGCGGATGCGGCGGGCGAGCTGGAT